>Ga0315915_1001248_pt1 | contig 30365 bp, 19 predicted proteins | sample MpolbnodulesMG_FD_207738 | JGI IMG/M metagenome (GOLD analysis project Ga0315915, IMG submission 207738) | Medicago polymorpha root nodule microbial communities from Los Angeles, California, United States - branched nodules | ecosystem: Host-associated > Plants > Roots > Nodule | place: USA... | reverse complement strand
TCACACCCTCGCCAACCCCCTTCTTACCTCTTCCCGCTCTAGAAAGCACATTGAACATATTAGCCGGATCACCATTAAACTTCACCCCAATCGCCTTACCAACCCCCCACTCATCCTCCACCGCCACCTTCTCATTACCGTGCATAACAACCCAATGTTGTCAATCCTTATTTACTGACGCTGAAGATGAATCATTGTTACTTGGAGGACGAGATTCCACCTCGACACAACCACTAGACCCCTCCTCCCACTCCTCTTTCGAACCTTCTTTCGTAAAATCTTCATAATTTCATTCCGATCCTTACTAGGCAATCTAGCAACTTTTTTCAAACTAAGAACCGAATGATGCAAGACCGCGCCACTTTTCTTTTTTTTAATAAAATTTTGTGAAACATTTCCACCATCCGCCTTTGTTTTTTAGTTCTTGGATGTATTCTTTTTTGCAGAAAAAACAATGCCTGCTGTCATACCTCAATTTTTGACCTAAGACCCTACATTCATATGTCATTTGACCCTGATCAGTCTCTGACTTTTTGGAGAAAAATTCGGCAGAGAGGTATTTTAAAATATCAGGCCCTCTTCTCTCTTTATTTTTAGTTTTTATTTCATTTTTAATTCCATCTTTTATTTAAGTTTTTCTTGTTAATTAATTAACTTTAATTTTGTTTCAAAAAAAATAAAATATTTCTTTATTTTCTATTTTAATCTTATCCTTTTTTTTAGTCTTTATCCTTTTTTTTTTATTTTGTCCAATGATAATATCCAAATGGTCCAAGTTCAAATCCAAACAGCCTGCATCACACTCAATCTGCAGAGTTTATTCCTTCCCAAGCCAAGGCAATTTTGTTGCTTCTCTTTAACAAACCCTAACCCTACCCAAGATGCTATAAAAGAAAGAGCCAATTCATCAAGAAAAGGGGAGAACGGAGTCTTATTTCAATTTCAGTTTTTATTAGGAAAATCTTAGTCTGCCATAATTTTTTTATTTAGGTTCTGCAAACTATTTTCAATTTAATTCACAGTTTCAATTGTCGCTTTATTCTTTGCATTCATGCTGCCATTGTTATTGCTCATTCACGTTGCTATTGCTCATTCACGTTTCTAATTTCATTTGCTTTTAACATTTAATTCATGATAGCTATTGCATCATTTAGAACCTTGAGAATTCATGATAGCTATTGTGTCTTGATTTGTGTGCTGCTACATGCGGTTGTGCGATAATTTTCGTTGCTACATGTTAGATCGTGTTGCTTACTTTATTCTCATCATTGTTGCAAGGCTGTTCTGTTTCAAATTCAATTTGCTTAGAATTGATTTCAAACCGCAGCTAATCTTTCTAGTTAAAGTTTCCATCATTAACAGGTGTTTGCCGTGGCTGTTCTCTTCCATTCCAATTGCAAGGCCGTGGCTGCTGATCTCCAAAGTTAAAAGATTCCATCATAAAGAGAACTGGTGGCCCCTTTTGCATTTCTTCTTTTAATTTCTTTTTCATGCATTTTTTTCTTTAGTATTTTTTATTTTATTTTATTCTCATGCATCTCTATTAGTTTAGGTTTATCGTTCCACATATTACATATTTATTTTCCGTCATTTATTTTTATTACATGGATTTAGAAATGTGTATTAGGCTTTAATGTAAATTTATCATGCATGTTTATTTTTCTGCAGACATGTATATTAGACTTAATGTAAATCATTCATGTGTGCGCGTATGTATGTATGCTTTATTTTTATGCTTTATAGTTTAGGTTAAAAGGTTTTTGTGGTGATCCAACATCACCATAAAATACCTACGCTTTATTTTCTTGCTTCGCTAGTTTTAATTTTAGTTTAATTATTATTCAAAAACAACAAAAACATGCAAATCGTATTAAAATCACAAAAATATTTTCACAGTAAACCTTGATCCCAAATCAAGTGATCCTTTTTTTATTTTATTTCCTTAACTAAATGTTTAATCAATTTAATTTCATTTTGTGTCTATTTTCTTTAATATAAAATCTTTAATATAAAAAATACAAACCAATTCTCATTTGCCACTTGCCCTTTTATTTTTAAACTTTTTTCAAAACTAATAAAAAACACAAAACCAATCAAACGTCAATTTCTACCCCAAACTACGAGGTTTTGATCCCTCATGGGTACGTAGGTAAATGACACTCGTCCTTCCAAATCAATAATAAATGTAGATAAATTAGGTCTTTATTTTAAATCACTTTGATTCCATTTCTTTTAAACAAAGCAAGTTTATAGCACATTAATTAAGTAAAATCAAGAGGTTCCCGTAGGATACTACGGACATAAAGGTTGCTAATACCTTCCCTTTGTGTAACTAACCCCCGAACCCTAAATCTTTTCAAAGGGGTAGTTTGAACTTTTTCCTCCTTTTCTTAAAAAATTAAATGTTCAGTCGTGAAATAAATTAGTGAGTCAAAAGCTAATCAAATAGCCTTGATCTCCGAAAAATGACGCGACACCTACATCTGCATCATAATGATCGTTCAACCACTCAATACTCCACGGACCCGAGCTAACATTCGTCCCCTTAACTTCAGGACAAGAAGTCGTGCGGCTTAGCTTCAAAGGCGAAGCCCCATGTTCTACAAAAACCGGCTGATGTATATTGGAAGCATGACCATCATCGTTACTCACCACCACATTAACCTTCGAAGGCGCCTTACATACAACCGGAGACACTACATGATGATTTTCTTCCATGAATACGACATCCTCATAGACACTACAGTCATCAGCCTCCACCTCTTCATCTACTAATTTATTCACAAGCACATCAACTGTATTCTAATGTCCTCTCCTCTAAGCCCTCCATCATGTTCAGAATGAGCAGAAACTGAAGCATTTTCTTCATCAAACAGACAAGCATCCTCCCCCAAATTAAAACCCCACTCTTCAATAATTTTCACCTCCGTCAATATACCATCGACCACAATATTATCCACAACATTAATAATATCTAACGATGAAGTTGCAAGCAATACCCTCGCAAAATCCAAACGTTCCTTCTCAATGGCAACACGGTCTGTTTTTAGCTTCCACATCATTAAGATACACAACAAGAGAACGCGATCAATGAAGGAAGAGGAAAATGTCATTGCTGAATGTGAAAGTGACCCTAATTCTTATATCTTCAGTAAGAGTGAGAGTTTTGTTTTTAAATTAAGAGTGAGAACGAAAAAGGAAAGAGAATTCTATGTTTTTTTTATAAGAAAAACTTAAATTGAGCATTTTTTGGTTTTTTTTTTAAAAATCACGGACTTATAAACTTGTTAAAGAATCGCAAGTCAATGTGAGTCTACATGAATTTACTTGAGTTCACCATAAAAACAACTTTGTATAATTTCATTCGTTTTTGTCTTTTAGACTGATAAATTCATACAAACCTACGAGCCTACTCGTGAGTTTGACAACCATAATTATCACAATTTTGTAAAACGCACCGGCACCATTAACATAAACACAAGCTTAATCAATCCTATTTGCTTGCATCACAATTTCTTGGATTCAAAAAGTGTTCTTTAGTACTTCCCATCTCTTTATTATAAGAAAACTATATATTTATCAGATACATCAATTCTTAATGAATCAAAAAATTAAACTTTTTCGTATAATAAAAATCAAATAGATGATTAGAAAGCTTGGCACGAAGGCTTGTGTGTGGCCACAAAGCTCACCATGTTACTTTTGCTCTTCCCTGCCCAGTCCACATTATTTACTCAGATGCAATAATTTGGTCTAATAATATCTTGAACACTTGACTTCAGCACGTAATCTACCAATTTCAAGATGTTTCTTTGGTGGGCGGTGGCCCACTTACCTAGGAGCTGCAAGCTCAAAGTCATATTGTTTGTATTTTAGCCCAATTAACTTCTTCAATGTAAAAAAATTAAATTGAAAATACGACTTCATAAAAGTTTAATTAAAGTGACAAACATTATTTTGATGATAAAAAGTGTATATCTTTTCCCCTAAAAAAGTGTATACCTTTTAAAAAATTTGTAAAACTAGTAAGTTTTATCTTACCTATGTTGGCCGGGATATTTGACAAAATACTACTATAATTCGTTTGATTAGTGTAATACTCAATGTAGGATGATTATATACCTAATTAATATGTTACTTCACTAAAATAAAGTTTTAAATTGAATTTATATCCAATTAGAATAAAGTAAGAACCTTTGTTGACCAAAAGTTTATCTTACCTTCGTTGGCTTTGATACTTGACAAAATCCTACTATAGTTCATTTGATGTGTGTAATACTCAATGTAGAATGATTATAGACCTAATTAACATGTTACTTCACTAAAATAAAGTTTTAAATTGAGTTTACATCCAATTAGAATAAAGGAAGAACCTTTGTTGACCAAAAATTTATCTTACCTATGTTGGTTGGGATACTTGGCAAAGTCATACTATAGTTCATTTGATTAGTGTAATACTCAATGTAGAATGATTATAGACCTAGTTAACATGTTACTTTACTAAAATAAAGTTTTAAATTGAGTTTATATCCAATTAGAATAAAGGAAGAACCTTTGTTGACCAAAAATTTATCTTACCTATGTTGGCTGGGCTACTTGGCAAAGTCATACTATAGTTCATTTGATCAGTGTAATACTCAATGTAGGATGATTATATACCTGATTAACACGTTACTTCACTAAAATAAAGTTTTAAATTGAGTTTATATCCAATTAGAATAAAGGAAGAACCTTTGTTGACCAAAAATTTTTCTTACCCTTGTTGGCTTTGATACTTAGCAAAGTCCGACTACAGTTCATTTGATGAGTGTAATACTTAATGTAGAATGATTTTAAATTTTTTGTCTTTTTTTTTTATTTTAAGGATTTTTTATGATTGTAATATAACAGTGATGATGAGTTGAAGATGAAGATAGGTTGAATACGAGAATGTTTTTTTTTTAATATATTTTTTATTATACGTTTTTGTTTTACATTGGCCGATATTAGAAAACTTCAAGGATCAATGTGTTATAAACTCTACACTTAAAGGACCGCATACGTAATTTGGCCTAAATTCTACTAAAACTTTTGGACTTTATTGTTCTACTTAAATTTAGCAAGTATTTCTTACTATCCTACTATCATCTAAAGCAAACTGTAAGAATATATTTTTGAGTTATAAAGAGCAATATGTTAATAAGTATTAGAGTATTACATCAAATTAAGAGAAAAGATGGCAATCTTAATAATATTGTTTGCTAATTTATTTTATTTCATTATCATATCATATAGTAGAAATCTATGATTGTAAGGTTCATATAATAAGGAAAAGGAAATAAAAACAAAACAAATATAATTATTGGGTGCAAATTGAATAATTAAATGAAATCTCATGGACTGTTTTATCACAAGAGATTCTTATATCTTTTCTTTGTGCAATAATTTTTCCTTCCTTGTAGAGTGTTTGGAACCATATGTAGTAAGACATTCACATTTGTTATTCACACACCACGGAACCCGGGGTGCAAAACACATGTTTTTTGGACAATCAGAGTCGTTTTTGCATTTGATATGTGCTGTAATGAAAAAAGAAAATATGAGAATGTTGTTGAATAAAACTATAAAAGGGATAAAAGATTTGTACAAAATGAAGAAATAAACTTTAAAAGGATGAAAAATGGATTACCATTAACGTTCGTGACAACAAAAAATAGGGAAAAAAAGAATATCATAACATAAACAAACTCCATAATTTTAGGCATCTTTCTCCCTTTACATGTAACAAAGAGAAAATATTTTGATCACTTCGTAATGTATAATGCTCAAGATCTCTTTACACCAATTAAACAGTTTTCAGCACTTATAAAATTGTAAAAAATATATTCTTAAAATTCAAATCATTATAAAATATCTATTGAATACATTGAAGTGTTGTATATTGTCCCTTTTAACACACTTATTAAGGTGGTCCCGTAATTCCCCAAATTATAAGAAACAAATATTTTTTACCAACTTTTCATTGTTTCTTAACCTTTCATGATAGGAAAAAGAAACTAACAAAATAATAATTATATTATTGGATCATGTACAAATTATTCCAAAAATATTACATGCAGGGGCGAAACCAGTGTGCCAAGAAGGTGTGCAGCTGCACAACCTAAATTTTGAAAAATTGGATCAATAGTCATTTTTTATTTATTCTGACCACGTAGTTTTTTCATCTTATGCCCAATAACACCGAAAGAGTTTGAAACTTCTCTCATAATTAAATTTCACGCTTCTTTCTAACCATAGCTTTTCTTATATATTTTTGACATCTCTTTTTCTCTTCTATGATTTGTCACCAACATTGCCTCTTCCTACACTGCATACTGCATCTGTTTGTGTTGGATTTTGCATTGCATATTGCACATGTTCCCATTCGATTACCATAGTTGTTGTAACACCCCAAAAATTCTATATATTTTATGATATATATACATGTTCTTACCTTGATATATATATATATAATAATTTATTTTATAAATATTTGTATTTAGATCTAAGTGTGTATGCTCTATGATTTAATAGTGGTTACTCATTTTCGGTTTTTAATGATAAAACATTGTTTTTATAAATCATTTAAGATTTTTGTATATTTTATTTATGATAATTTTTAACCTCACACTTATTATTTAATATAAATTTTAAAGTGAAGTATTATCTCATATTTCTTTAAAAATAAATTTGTACATTGGTAAATAAATTTGTTAAGAGCCAAAAACATATTTAATTTATCTATTGTTATAAAAAGTTTAAAATTTTGCAAGATAGAATTCTTTTTTTATTTTTAGGGAAAGGTGCTTATAGCATATCATTAATAATCAAAGTTTCAATATAACCGGGTATAACAGAATAAGTAACGGACTAGCGAGAAATGTGGCCTCTCCTGCGAGAGTATGAGCAACCGCATTTGCTTGTCTCCTAACAAACTCCACCCGAGAGCTGACGAATTTAGAGAAGAGTAATGTCCGGGAAGCCATGATTATATTACCAAGCTTGGATACATCTTCCCGTCCGGCATAAATTGCCTCTTTTGTGGTTTTAGAATCGACCTCAAAGTCTATGTTGTCAAGTTGCATATCACTCACCCATTGCAAGGCAATATTAAGACCTAAGGCTTCACCTATGTCAACCGGATAAACGCCATCATCACTAACAGTTTTAGCCAACACAAAAACTCCTTCCTCATCACGAAGGCAGATGCCAATTCCGGTGCGGTTGCGATGGGCTGAAAACGCGGCGTCTATGTTGCATTTCAACCGGCCTGAAGCAGGTGGCTGCCATCTCACTTGTGCTGAAACTGAACCAGCAGGGACTGCAGCAGCAGCTGCTGTTACAGAACCTGCAGAGACCGCAGTTTGGTCAGGCACAACGGGAATGTTTGCAATTTTCCACTCTTCGGTCATGGAACGCGCCCTCTCTACCACCGTTGCACAATTATCCGTAACATCCTCCCACACACTATTATTTCTTCGCTTCCAAATGCTCCAAAAGAGTGCTGCTAACCTTTGTGATTGAGTCACAGATAAAGATTGTAAGAGAGAAAAAATGCTGTCAATGACAGAAGGTGATGCTGCCATGGCCTGTCGAATGGATTGCCATAGACCTGCCATATTCCAAACTTGAACAGCAGAGGGGCATTCGAAGAAGATGTGATTTAAATCCTCATGGTTAGAGTCGCAACTGACACATTGAGTGGGGCCTTGAACACCCTTATCAAGCAAGCGAACACGGGTTGGAAGACATCCCCGACACATGCGCCACATTAGATTCTTAATCTTTGGTGGAACCTTAAGCTTCCAAATCCCCAACCAGTAGCCCGTGACATGAAGATGAGATTCAGTAACGCACAACTTATAAGCGCTTCGAACGGAATACCGGCCAGACTTTTCCGCTTTCCAAATTAACTTGTCGTGTTGGACTTGTTCATAGAGAGGAGTGTTCAGAACTTTTGCAGCAAGATCTTCACTAAAAACTTCCCTAACAACATGCTCATTCCACCGTTTAGTAGTCGGATCCATCAGACTGTTAATGGACATATTACGGACAAAAGAAGCGCCTGCAATGTCACCAGGAATGCTCTCCCCATTTAGTAACCATGGTTCAGCAAGGATAGGAATATAATTACCGGATCCAATGCTCCACCGAGCCCCACCTCGAACAATAAAACGGGCTGGAAGAATGCTACGCCACACGTAACTTGGGTTGTGACCAATTGTGGCCGTAAGATAGGAGTTGTTGGGGAAATAACGAGCCTTAAAAATACGTGACACCAAGGACTCGGTATCCATTTGGAATTTCCACCCTTGCTTACCTAACATAGCCAAGTTAAAAGCCGAAAGGTCTTTGAAACCCATACCTCCATAGGACTTGTGCATTGATAACTTCTCCCAACTCAACCAATTTATTCCTCGAGTAGCACTACGACCATGACCCCATACCGCAAGATAGAATTCTATAATGTGCTAAACATTACTGGGAAAAAAATTCAAAATTTCGAATGATTTACACGGATTAACTTAAAAGATGGACACAAATTTTATTTTTTTTTGAAGGAAAAAGATGGACACAAATTGGTGATGAGAAACTTTTGTCGGACTAAAAATCAAAGAAAAATTATAGGAGGATTAAAATGAAAAATTTGAACATTTATAGGGACCAAACACATATTTAACCCTAAAAAAACGTAAAAACTGAATTTGGTTTTGACAATTTTATTTTTATTTAGTCTCCGATAAAATAATACTCCAATTAATCCATGATATTTTTAAATTCGAGAATAAATTAGTTTATCAATACTAATTTATTCTTTATATATTAGGCTAAATTGTATTTTTTGTCCCTCAACTTTCACAAACCGATGATTTTGACCCTATACTATCAAAATAGCAATTTTAGCTCATTTATAAAAAATGACGTCCATATTGACTTTGACTAGGCCAACGCATACACGAACATTAAATTTAATGACTCAGATGTCACATGTGTATTTTATTATCCGATAAAATCGCATTTTTGGTCCCCCCAACTTACACAAACTGACGAATTTGACCTCCTAGCTTACGCAAATCAGACATTTTGGCCTCCAACACCGATGTTGATCTGGTCAAAATTAATGGGGCGTCACATTTGTAGAAGTTGCTAAAACCAAAGGACCAAAAGTGTTGTTTTGAAAGTTGAGGGGCTAGAATCGCGGGTTTGTAAGAGTTAAATGGCCAAAAGTGCAATTAGGTCTATAAATTAGCAAAGAGAAAAATTTGTTCTTTATACATAAAAAAATTAAGGAATAATTTAAATATTATTATTTTTTTGTTAAAAATTAAATTGAAACATGATCAAATTGGCTTTTTAATCTTTACTCCAAAAATAAAAATAAAAATGGGTTTACAAAGGAACAGCTTCTTGCGCGGTTAAGGTTCTCTCTTTGCTTTCTCTTCTGCATTTTATTTTGAATTTTCCCAAAAAAAATTCATCTGGGCATGCTTAATTTTTATGTACCTTCCATTTGATGTATTACTCACCCTTTTTGAATAAAATATTTATGTACCTTCCATTTGATGTATCACTCACCCTTTTTGAATAAAATATTTATGTACCTTCCATATGATGTATTACTCACCCTTTTTGATAAACTGATTCTTCTATGTTCATTCACCATGCACTCTATGATCACCTCAACATACACTTTTATTTCTTATGATGATCATTAACCTACATTTGCATGATGCACTGTTAATGTTATTTGGTAATTATATTTTATGATTATCATTTTTCTTGGACTGAATTATTTTCATTTTATTGGGGTGTTTCTCAGGAGCTTCAGATTAATTTTTCAAAGTTGAGCATCCAATTATTTTGACAGTTGAGGAAGGGGTAATAAGCCTTTTAAAAATGTAGCTTATATTATGTATATTATTTTCATATTATTTTTGTATTTAATTTTTCTAATTTCCAATCCACTTGTTACATACAGGAAAAGTATGTTGGAAATTTAGGTTGTGACTGGTGAGCTGAGTAAAACTTTATTTTTGAACAGTATGTTTGAGAAATTCAAGGCTTAAAAAACTTTTCCTTGTTCCTTTTGTTTTGTTCAAGTATATATATGACATGGTTTTAAATCGTTGTGGCGGTTGAGAAATGCCATTGTGGTCCTTGATGTTACATAGAATCACATCAAATGCGGCTGATGATCCTTCAATCACGGACGCATTGGGGCCAGAGACATCAGAAACCTTTATTTTATGACCTAAAGAGCATGATTGAATTATTTGCTAACAAGTTGGAAGAATATGAAATCAGTGAAACTGAATTTTGTAACCAAGCATTTTAACGTTGCTGCATCTCATATTTTGTGGATCTCTTTGTTGTCTTAAACTTGGTCGTCAGAGTCTTAAACTTTTGGTGGTCCAGATGCGAGTGATGGTGTTTTTGAACGAAAACCGTGCTGAATAAAGAGAATGGTCTGGACTGGATTAGAAACCTGGATTAGGTTTGCTGATACTGTAATTGAGAAGAGATATAAGTTTGATTACTAGAATGAAGAACACACTTGCAAAATAGTGTTACTTTCCTGGACTATAATTCTCATAACTTGCAATTCAGTGATTCAGTTAAAAATGTTTTCTTCCTAATTCCTGTGGAATTTATGCTTGCTAACTTTGCTAAAATTCTGTTGAAAGTTCAGTCTTGTTGTATGTTCTTGAATTTAACAAAGGCAGAAGAAGAACTCGTTGATTCTGTTGCCAATGGAATTAAATTAGAAACAATAGTCTATAAGATTGTTTCTATGAAATAAAAAGCATCAGTTGAAATTTACTATGGCGATCAATTTTATCACGCACGATCATTTTTTAGATTTTTTATCTCAGAATTTTGTTGATAACAAATGTCTGTCTTTAATTTTCATAAGTGGTTTCTTGATCATGCTCTATGATCTGTCTGTTCTCTGTTGTCGCCGGCTGATGTTACTTGACTATTACTTTAATGTTAACTCATAATAAAAAAAAAAAGATAAAATGTTAATATTTTATTCTATATCCTTATGATATATTTTGGCTCAACTAGTTTGATGTATGACAACAGCGTTCAGGTCCATTGTTCGTTACTCTTAATTAGATTAAATGTTGTGATTGGTAATATTTTGATGTACTTGCAGCTTTAAATGCTCATGACCTTGACAAATTTCTGAAGTCCATCGGAAGGGATCCATTGTATGTTGATTTTGAGCAAAGATCAGCCTCCTGATCTAGCTGCACCAGTTCCATCGAGCTCAATAGTTATGCTTGAACAGTCCGAAATGCAACCTTCACCACAAGTTCCTGCAGATGAAAACCATGATTCTGTTGATAATAAGTCCAGTAGTCTCAGGTAAAAATTCTGTTAAATGTGATTTCAATGTTCATTCATGTTTGCATGGTTTTCTACCTGGATAGTATTGCAAGAGAATGTCACCTTCTCTTGATGTATAAATCATAGTGTGATATGTTTAACTGTTTCTTCTATTTTTTATTTACTTTGCATCTGAAAAGTAAACAATTTTGTGTTGAATACGTCATTATTTGAGATGGATCTGAAAAAACAACAGCAAGCCAAGTTTTACAATCTTGCTTAATGTGAATGTTATCTATAAGCCAAATGATTTTGAATTTAGCATAAGATGAATAGGCGATGTAATACGTTAAGTGAGGGAGTTCCTTTGGTCATGGTTGGCTGATTCGATTCTAGTAGGGACTTGATTTTTGTTTGGGAATATGATTATCAAATCGAGATAAGTACGTGTACTGGAAGACCTATTTTCTGAAATTAATTATTTTTATGAATTGTAAGATACATGATCGATAAAAATGTCATTTTTAAGTAAAAACAAGTAACATAAGCAAAACGCATGAGCTAGTACATAATACATGAACTCTGTTCTTGGCCCAGATAAGTAGCCTGTTGTTGTTTCCTGTATTTCGCTGGACTCCCCAACAAAATTAACCCAAATTCTACGATGGTATCAAAGCCTATCCAAGATCCATTGAATCACTCGCTACCATATCTCCCGTTATTAAGTTACTTAGGTCATGCTTTAGACTTTAGATGTCCAGAGAGGGTGTGTTTAAATTCCCACATTGGATAAAATAAGGCTCGGAAATAAGTATATATGTGGGGAGGCATTCCCTACTCTACCAGCCGGCTTTATAGGGTTGAGTTAAACCAAACCAAAATTCCAAGTGTCATGTGGACCAACAAAAAATAAACCCGATGTTTTGTTAAAAACGTTCACAAAGGCTGATTTTTTTTTCTTCAATATACAAGTTTCTGTGTTCATAAAATCTTATGTTCAGTGCTTGAAGATCCAAGTGATCCGTAACAAGAGTAAAAAACCTTGCTGTTGCTAATATGTCAGTCTTTGTGAAGCAGCACAAGTTGTCAAGCCATCTGTTAGTAAGAATGTTACAAAGGGGAAACCAGTTAGCATTCATCAAGCTCTTTTGCAGAGGTAGGGCGATTCGTTGCAGAAATATTGCATAAAACATCAGAATTATTGCTTTCAGAGGTAAAGATGACCGAATGCTTCCATAGTCCATTTAAATTTTTATACTTGAATTATAAAGCTGAAAAATCTTGATATTCCAGATCAAGGAAGACACTGTAAAACGGCATGGAGAGCATCTAGGCACCGTAGTGTCGGACAATCTACAAAAAATTCTCATCTCTGATCTAAATAACCTTGCCGTAAGTAATGTATTTTTTATTGTTAGCCAACTATTTCATCTTTTGAAAAATCCAGTATTGTTAAATAGTGGTGCTTTATCGTAGCAGAGAATTGGAACAAATCACTTCTGTTTCCTGCTTGCTCTTTAGTACAAAGTATTGTCAAATGGTAGCAATAGTGGCGCTATAACAATAATGCGTGGCAAAATTTGAAAACTGCAAAAATCAAATGAATGGAATTGGAGCATTGTTTTGTATCCCTCCAGTAATTTTCAGTTCTATTTTTTTTGGCTCTACCGTTAATAAGCCTTAATCGTGTGAGATTTGTGATATTTAAAATGTTATTTACTGAAGATGATTGAGCCGGGGGAACACTCTTTGTGTGTGTTGTGTAATAGGATGGAGGAATCCGTCCTTCACCTCTTTCTCCATTGCGAAGTGGGTGCGATTTGGCTTAAGATAATGTGGTGGCTTGGTCGTTTTTTCCCTCTTCCTCATAATCTCTTTGTTCATTGGGAGTGTTGGAGTGAGGGGGAAAGAAATAAGAATGTGAAAAAAGGTATGGGGATTATTTGGCTAGCAACTATTTGGGTTATTTGGAAAGCCCGGAATGACAAGGTTTTTAATGATGTTAATTTTGAGGTGGATGTTATTGTGGAGGAAGTGAAGGTGTTGGCTTGGAAATGGGTGATGTATAGGATGTACATTCTGGTTTGCTTATTTTTTGAGTGGTGTTGGAATCCACAATGGTGCCTTAGGAGGCCTCTTATACGGCCGTGATATCCTGAGCAACAGGGCTGTCCCCGTGTTTTGCTGCTGCCCAGGTTTGGATTCTGTCGCTGCAGCTGCTTCCTTGTTGCGTGCATCTGCTGGTGGGGTGCAGAATTTTCTGTTTTTTTCTGCTATTGGTTGGGGCGCCGTTTGTATCAGCAGCAGTATTCAGCAGTTTTTTCTGCTGGAATTGGCTTTTTGGTGTTAAGGTCGTGAGGCAGGGGTATGTGTTCGTGTTTTGTGTATGTATATGCCGGCCTCAAAACCGGTTACGTCCAAATGGGGTTGGGAGGTTTTTAAGGTGTACCGTATATATGCGGCATCTTTATTGTATTTTTCCCGTTATCCGCGAGTTTAATGCTTCTTGCGTTTTCTCGTCATGAATAAAATTTGCTATTCAAAAAAAATAAAATTTACTGAAGATGATATTAAAGAACACACCATACACAGAAGGATTCCATGCTAATATTCACCATCAGCCCAGACACTTGTAAAGATCACAATGATTTGAGGGACTGAAATTTCAATTCTAATTGTGCCACTTACTGGAGAGAATGTATGGCACAGAAGTGGAGATAATTCATTACAAATTTGATTTGATAAATGAAATTAAAATATCGTTATTCTTTCTGTTTTGTGCAATTTGTGTTAAACATTTTTCTCTAATACATCGTTTACTGAAAAATATTTTCTTTCTTGAGTTAATGTTACTCATAGTCGCAGCACAGCTTTTCTGATAGACCAAATGGTCAGTTGATAATAAAATGTAGCTGAAATGCTGCATATATAGACTTATATAGTTAGTATTTCAATACATAGCATCGATGATTTAAGGCAAGTTTGATGTCCGTCACGTGTCAATATCCGACACTGACACAACACTGATACATGTGGTTACAACTTACATTAACCACTTCTATTTTGTAAAATTATTGTCGGTGCTTACGTGTAGTGTTCAGTGTTTCTATCAGTACTTCATATTAGACAGACATAAGTAGTTAAATGTGAGAGTTTTTCTTGTTGGAGGACCTAATCAAACATGTGGATTACACCTCTTATATATCTATGCAATATTGCTATAGACTCGAGAAATTTCACTATCGAATTAAAAGTAGGAAATTGTTCATTGAACAAAACCACTAAAATCAGTTATGGATACTCATCATTCAAACTAACAATCAACCCAAATTGCAATACAAGTCAGGTATATCATACGATTCATCTCAAAATTACAACCGTCCATATATGATATAAGCATCAATTTACATCCCTTATAGTTGAATTTGTGAACTAGGAATACTTTGATTAATACCAACCTAACTCATCACAGGCACTGTCATACTCAGCTTCATCAGAGTTTTCACCTGCATCATCTTCTGTAACTTGAGAATCCACAGAAGATTGAAAAAGGTTTTGCAAACTATTAGTTACTTGTAGTGGAATTTGCGGTTCAAGGTCCAAACTCTCTTCATCGTCACCTATGTCATAAGAACTACCTTGTCCTACAAAACCATCTAACTGAAGCCTGCAAACTGGACAGGTTTTGCTCGTGTTAAGCCAACAAAGAATGCATTCGAACTTGAATATATGGTTGCAGGGTAACTGGCATGCTTGGTCACCAAGTTTAAACTCTTCCATGCAAATAGGACAGTGAGAGAGATCATCTTTTAAATGCAACTTTGATATTCTCACCATATGTATAGCATCGATAACGTTATCTGGAATTCGAAGGAACTCACTTTGATCGTCATCAGATTGACCTTGCGTGGTCAAAGAAGGGAAAGTGTTAATGAAGTGATTCCATGGATCTTGTGGTGGTAATGGCGGTGGTGGTAGTGGTTGTGAATACTGCAGGTTAACTCGAGGTTCTGGATTTGAAGCCGGGAATTCTAGTGGTAATAATGTTGGTGATGGTGGAAAAAAAGGTGGTGGTGGCGGTGGAGGAAAACTCCAGTTGATTTGAGGTTCTGGATTTGATGGTTGTGATGGCAGTAGCGACGGTTGTGAAGACCGCTGATTGATTTGAGGTTCTGAGTTTGCAGTATGAAATTGTAGCGGTGGTACTGATCGTACTGATAGTCGTGATGGTGTAAAAAAAGGAAGTGGAGGAGGTGGTGGTGGTGGACAAAGCCAGTTGATTTCAAGTTCCGGACTCGGCGGTGACGGTGCTGGATGTGGAGTTGGAGTACTTGGAGCTATGATTACAGATTCTGTGTCAGAATCATCTGAACTGTCACCTATTGTTGGTATAAAGCATAGCTTGTACCATCTTGTGGATTGTTGGCTTTGGCCATGGTTCATTGGCATGGCTATAGATAGCTATAAGAATTTTGAGGCTTGAAAAATTATGGTTAGATTGTGGCAAAGCCTTTTGCCATATAGCAATAATGAGTACAATTCATTGTGTTTTGTGCTGTGTTTATTTTTCATAAAGTCTTCAACTTTTGATCATATAAAATTTTACCAATTGTTTTTTGGTTCCATTTGCTCCTTTGTGATTAAGCAATACTCATTTTGGTTAAATGTGAAAAAAGTTGTTGCTGTCACATGCATTACACGCACTAGCAACTCATCAACCATAAAGAAAAAAAAGTTATGAGCCAAAAGGAAACAACTTTAAGAAAGAAATAATAGTGAGAACAATTTTTTTTCTTAAACATTTAGATGAAGGAATATAATAGTGCCTCACTACAAAGAAGACCTTAGTGTTCAAGAAACATTTACTATCTATCTTTCTCTAAAGGCAGTACTAGGATTTAAATCAGGATCTTTGATCTATCTTTTTATCATTAAGGAGTGAGTTGATAACAATTAATTTTAAACAATTGGAAAAGTAAAAAGCAATATCAAATTGTATGTAGTAATCTTATAACTGCCACTATTTCCTTGTTTATTAAGCTATTTGAACTATCACTGTGCTAGTTAAGATCTAATTAGGTTTTGTTAAATTTTGGGATCATTTTTGTACAAAATTTTGGGGTCATGTTTCACTTGAAAATAATAAAGATGAGTAAAAGTGTTAGGGTAAATTATGGAGACAAAAATTGGAAAGATGATTGTGAAAATAAATTAAGAATGAAGTTATGCCTCATTTGTTTCTTAATTTGATATAACTTATTAAAACTCAAATATAAGAAATTTAAATTTATTTCTGTCAAAAAAATTTAAATTTAAATTTATAATTATGGATATTTTGACATTAACAACTCATTAACAATTATTAACTAAATTTACTATAATATTTAAAAGGAACCACAAATACAATGCAACTTAAAATGTAAAAAAGAGAAAGAAAAAAAAAAGAGCCCAGAAACATATTAAAAAGTGTAAATCAAGAGAAGTGAAACTACAACGTTAGAGATAGGGATGGAAATAAGTCGAGCTCCGCACGACTCGATAAAAATTACATTGGCTCAAAACCTGACTCGAGTTCATCACGAACATTCTTTTCAGCTCAAACTTGGCTCGATTCAAGCTCACAAAAACTCGGTTCGACTTGATAGATTCGAATTGATAGCTCAAATCAATTGAACCAATAGATAAAAAAAATTAACTATTAAAGCTCCAAAACCTCTTATAATTGGTCTCAAAATCACCAAAAAATGGGTAATAGATGTTAGATTAGATGCAACAATATTAGTTAGTTACAACATAATAAATCCATTCCCACCGCCATACATGTTTGCATTCTTCGCTACACTGTTATATAGATGATCTCACTCCCCATTTTTTACTAAGTGTCCGTTTGGTTCAAGAATTAGGAGGGGAGGGAGAGGGGGAGGGATTTTAACGGAGGGGAAGAGAGGATAAATATTTTAATTAAAAATGTCTTTGGTTTACCAGGGGAGGGGAGGAATTTTAAAATTATTTTATTGTTTTACCCTTAAACTTAATTAAATAAGAATAATAAAGTAACAAAACAATAACGATGTAATCGATAACAACACGATGTAGACGATGGAATAATAGATTAGTAATAAGGTTGTTACAAGTAGTAATAAAATTTGTTATAAAAAAAAATTGTTAATAATATGGAACAAAAGTTGTTACAAAATAATATAACCTAATAATAATAAAAGTTGTTTCAAGGATAATATAATCTAATAATAATAAATGAGATTTTAAATTATTTTAAGGATAATTTTGGCAGTGCAATAAAACTTCTCATGTCTCCCCCCCGTCTAAAAATTGAACCAAACACTTTAAATTAAATATATTTCCTCCCCCCCTCCCTCCAAAACTCTCGAGCCAAATGGACCCTATAAATTTCCGATGTGGAACTCATGTTTATTAAATTTAACCTTTTAAACGTGGGATTACTCTTGTCAATTTGAAGTTGACATATTTATAGGGATCAAAAACATATTTAACCCTTTAATTTAATAATAACACAAATTTAACATAAATAGTTCTTTTGTCAAGGAATAACATAAAAATTGTTGACACGTGTGTAACCGAAAGTATAAAATGCGAGACATTTCCTCGTACTATCTATATATCTTTTTAAAGGAAACTTGAGTTAACCATAAGCAAACATTATGTCTATGTGGCACTTCTAAAAGAGCTTATTCTCACTCTCTCCACTCTCTTATTCTAAAATTCATTATTTATCTCCATTATATCAATTTAATGTGTGATGTTAATGATGCAAAACTAAAACGTTCACTGATATTTAATTAGAAAAACTTGAGGAAGAAAAAAAGTAAAATTGGCTGTATATACCATATTTAATTAAAGATGCTCTAATCAAACTCTTTTTTGTTTGGTTCTATAGACTAATAAAATTCTATATCTATCTAATATAATATAATATAGACGACAACAATAAATATCTTGGAAAAAAATAAAATGAAAAGACACTCCTAACATTTTCAGAACACTAAAAATGATTAATGTGCTACCTAAATAAATACTATTCATAAGTTTTTTTTTTTTTTAGAGTTTCCATTCATAAGATTGAAAACTCTAAAAGTGAGCGTTTTATTTTTTCTAATTAAATCTTACCCCATGTTATATATATGCATGATTGCAAACTTCTACATAAAAGTATAAGCACAAGCGATAGAATGAGTGCAATGAGCAACGATTTTGTCTTCTCCACTCAAAACGATCCTAACCTTCAACACACAGAAAAGCCTCCCGATCCATCTACCCCTAAGCTATCATTCCGTGATAAACTCTTGGGATCCTCCCAACAACTCCCTATCCGCGAAAAACATGATATGATTGAACAAAAACTTGTCCATATTGAGCTTGAAAATGGAAACCGCCTCCTACCCAAAGTTTATCTTGAACCCCAAATCTTCCAAGAACTCTGCACCCCTTGGAAGGATGCTTTAGTCGTGAAATTACCAGGGAAAAACCTCGGCTACAACACCATGAAAGAGCGTCTCCACAAAGTTTGGAAAACCCAAGGCGACTTTGAGATCATGGATAACGACAATGGCTTCTATATGGTTAAGTTCGACCAAGTAAACAAAGAAAAAGTCATTACAGGAGGTCCATGGATGATTTTCGACCATTGCCTGGCAGTATCACATTGGTCCCCGGAATTCGCCTCGCCAAATGCTAAAGTGGAAAGAACTGTGGTATGGGTACGTTTTCCTGGTTTAAATCTTATTTATTATGATGAAAGTTTCCTTCTGGCTATGGCTTCTGCAATCGGCCGCTCGATAAAAGTGGACACTAACACTCTGAAAGTAGAAAGAGGAAAATTTGCAAGAGTTTGTGTCGAAGTTGATCTCACTGCTTTGGTGGTTGGGAAAATATGGGTGAACGGGGCATTGGTACAAAATTCAATATGAAGGGCTTCATCTGATTTGTACTAATTGTGGCTGCTACGGTCACCTGGGAAGAAATTGCACACAAAAATCCACCACCTTTCACCAAGCCGCCGCCACCCAAGGAAATAGTCAGCTGCCGGTTTCCACCCAACAGGCAACTGCGCATTCAAGTCCGGCCACCAGTAATGGTAAGAGTTTAATGCCAAATCAAAATGATTCTTCAACTGATTTGGTAAATATTATTAGCAATGATGAGGAAATAAATGAGCTTCATGGTGATTGGATGCTTGTTACTAGGAAGAAAAAGTCTCAGCCTGGCCCCACTCACAATCCCAAAAACGTTAACAACAAAAGTAACAGATTCCAACCTTTATCCCAACTGGCCCACCATGTTAAACCTAATCAAGTCACCAATAAAAATATTCCCAAACCATTATTCAATGCAGCCCCACGTGTGATCAAAAATCACATGGAGACTATAAGACGGCGCCAGGATGAAGACCCTTTTGAAAATAACCTTAATTTCCCCAACAACAAGAGTAGCGTTGGACCCATCCTCTCTTCCTCAACCGACCAGCTTGGCCCACTCCTGACAAAAGCCAACACAAAATTCTTGGACTAGACCTTAACTCCTACCACGTCACACGCATCAAGTACAAAGACCAAAGATATTTCATCAATTCAAGCCAACCCTTGTGCAACCCTTGTGTTTAGGTTACACACCTGTTCACATCATTGAAGCCATTGGCCACTCAGGAGGTATTTGGCTCCTTAAACAAACTGCTACTACTACTTCCTCAACCATCCTTCATCACAATCAATATTCCATAACCTTCTCTATCCAAAGGGGAGATGCCTACACCACCTACACCTGTGTCTATGCAAGCCCCAACCACACCATGCGCCCTAACCTATGGTCCTACCTCACTAACATCAGTCACAACATTACTAGCCCGTGGATGCTTATTGGTGATTTTAATGAAACTCTCATTCCTAGTGACCAAAGAGGTGGCATTTTTCATCAAAATAGAGCAGCCCTCTTCTCAAACTTTATGAACAATTGCAACCTCCTTGATCTTTCAACAACAGGTGGTCGTTTTACTTGGCATCATAATCACAATGGCATCCGCATTTTGTCCAAAAAACTTGATAGAAGCCTTGCTAATGTTGATTGGCACATTACTTTCCCGGAAGCTTTTTTTGAAGTTCTCTGCAGGCTACATTCTGATCATAACCCCCTCCTCCTCCGCTTTGGTGGTCTTCCTTTGGCTAGGGGCCCCAGACCCTTCTGTTTTGAGGCTGCCTGGATTGATCATAATGACTATGCGGAGCTTGTTAGCCAATCTTGGAGCTCCTCCAACCACAACACCATCGCCGCCTTAAAAAAAGTCGAAGAGAACTCTATTATCTTCAATAAAGAGATCTTCAAAAACATTTTTAAGAGAAAGAAGAATGTGGAAAACAGACTCAAGGGTGTTCAAAATTACTTGGAGCGTGTTGATTCAGTGCGTCACACCCTTCTTGAAAAAGAATTACAAAATGAGTATAATCACATCCTCTTTCAAGAAGAAATGCTTTGGTACCAAAAATCCTGCGAGAAGTGGATTAAATTTGGAGACAAAAACACATCTTTTTTTCACGCCCAAACCATCATTAGAAGAAAAAATAATAGAATTCACAGACTCCAACTCCCTAATGGCACCTGGTCTTCCGATGATTCCATTCTCCAAGCGGAAGCTCAAAAAAATTTCAAGAACCTTTTGGCTAACACCCAACCACACCAAAACCACAGCTTCAACTTCGGCCTACACCCCACCATTGATGAACCAAGCAAGATCTCCCTCACTTGTCCCATCACTAAAACTGAAGTCTTCACTGCCCTTAACTCCATGCAACCTTACAAAGCGCCCGACCCTGATGGTTTCCATTGTATTTTCTTCAAGCAATACTGGCACATAGTTGGAGATGACATCTTTTGTTTGGTTCATTCAGCCTTTCTAAATGATCATTTTGATCCGGAGATTTCAAATACTCTCATTGCACTCATTCCTAAGATTGACACTCCTAATAAATACAAAGATTTCAGACCTATCAGTTTGTGCAACATTGTTTACAAAATTATCACCAAAGTCTTGGTTCACAGATTGAGACCGATTCTTAATAATATTATTGGCCCCTATCAAAGCAGTTTCCTGCCTGGTAGGGGAACTTTTGATAATTTTATTGTTTTGCAGGAAATTGTCCATTACATGAGAAAATAAAAAAAGCAAAAAGGCTATGTAGCTTTCAAGCTGGATCTAGAAAAAGCGTTTGATAATGTCAACTGGGATTTTCTTCATCTTTTCTTGAAAGATTTCGGATTTCCAGATATCACCATCAAACTCAACATTGATTGTGTTACCTCACCCACCTTCTCTATCCTTTGGAATGGTAACAAAATTTCTCCTTTCAAGCCTTCCCACGGTCTGCTAAGGTGACTCGTTATCTCCCTACTTATTTATTCTTTGTATGAAAAGCTCTCGGTTGCCATAAGCACCGCGGTTCTACAAGGAGAATGGGAGCCTATCCAAATCACAAATACAGGGCCTCAAATATCCCACCTTCTCTTTGCGGATGATGCTCTCCTCTTTATTAAGGCTAGAAATGCTCAAATTCGTTTTGTTGCTGATTTATTCGATAGATTCAGCAAGGCTTCGGGTTTGAAGATCAATCTTTCCAAGTCTCGTGCCTTTTATTCCACAGGTACTCCTCAAAGGAAAATTACTAGCCTTACTTCTATTTCAGGTATCCGCAGCACTCCTTCCCTCCATAGGTATCTCGGCTTCCCCATCATCAAAGGCCGACCAAAAAGGAGCGATTTCTTCTTTATCATTGATAAAATGCATTCAAGGCTCGCTTCTTGGAAAAATAAACTTCTCAGCAAACCAGGAAGATTGACTCTAGCTTCTTCAGTTTTATCTTCTATTCCTTCATACTACATGCAAATCAACTGGATGCCTCAAAGTATTTGTGATAGTATTGACAAAACAACCCGTGACTTTCTTTGGAAGGATACCAACAACAAAGGTATCAATTTAGTGAATTGGCAAAAAGTTAAGCATCTTGGTGGTTTAGGCATCCATACGGCTAGAGAAACCAACACTAGTCTCCTTGGCAAGCTGGTTTGGGACATGGTCCAATCAACAAACAAATTATGGGTGCATCTTCTATCTAATAAATATATCGGGGGGGAGGGATTTCCTTCAAGCTTCAATTCAATCAAACAGCTCTCCCTCTTGGTCCTCTATCATCCGCGCTAAAAATATTCTCAAACAAGGTTATTCTTGGCGCGCGGGTTCAGGTTCTTCTTCATTCTGGTTCAACCATTGGAGTACCAAGGTCCTATTGGTAATCATGTTCCCATTATCGACATCCATGATCTCCAACTTACGGTAAAAGATGTTTTCTCCGTTGATGGTCTTCATACTCAGGAACTTTACACTAATCTTCCACCTGAAATTGTAGACTTCATCAACTCCATTCATTTCTGTTTCAACGCAGCAATTGAAGACTCTTTTATCTGGGCTAGAAATAAAAATGGCACTTACACAACCAAAACCGGCTATGACTGGCTGCTCTCTCTCAAAATTACGGATGATGACACCAATCCCCATCGATCTTGCTGGATTTGGAGGTTACAAGCACCAGAAAAATTCAAATTTCTAATTTGGTTAATCTGCCATAACGTTGTGCCTACGTTGACGTTGCTCCAACATAGAAACATGGGAACATCTGCAACTTGCTCGCGTTGTGGTGAGCAGGACCAAACTCTTTTGCACTGTTTACGGATACTCATTTTTTCTCTGATCAAAATGCTCACAGTTGGGAAAATGTTGCTGCTATTGGCCCTCGCAGCACGTGTTTCCTTGCTGCTCTTTGGTGGGTTTGGCGACACCGTAATTTGATGTGTCTCAATAACGAAACATGGTCCCTGTTCCGCATTACCAATAACGTTCACATTTCAACAAATGGGAATATTAAAGGCTTTCAACAAAGTGAAAGAATTGCTCATCCGGAGCGGTTTGTTAAATGGAGCTGTCATAACTACTCAGGTACAATCCTCAATGTAGACGGTAGCTACTTAGGAACTCCTACACGAGCTGGCTTTGGGGGTATCATTCGAAACACTCATGGTTTTACCTCGCTGGTTTTTCTAGACACATCTCTAATTCTACTGACATCCTCTTAGGGGAGCTCACCGCAATATACCATGGATTGCGCTTGGCCATTGACATGGGATTGGATGACCTGGTTTGTTATTCAGACTCCCTCCTCTCCATCAAGCTCATCACGGTGAACACTTTGAAGTTTCACATATATGTCGTCCTTCTTCAAGATATCAAGGACCTGCTTGGTAACCGCAATTTTACACTCCATCATACTCTAAGAGAGGGAAACTATTGTGCCGACTTTTTTGCCAAATTGGGAGCATACTCTGAAGATGTTTTCACCGTGCATCCTTCGCCTCCAGACGACCTCCCGCCTCTAATCAGGAACGACGCTTCAGGTACCCTCTTCTCTAGGGCCTGGTTTCTGTCTTCTGTTTTTTGTTTCCTTGTTTCTTCTGTTTTGTTGTTCTGTTTGTAATTTTGCTTCTGTAACAAAAAAAAAAAACTTCTACATCCATGATCATTTATTTTTTTCTCCTTTGCTAAGGTGAGATGGTTTTCCTTTTTCCTTCCTTTCCTTTTATTTATGTGTTGGGATTTACAATTTGATCCATAAACCGGTTGATATATTCTCTCAAAAACAAGTTGAATTATGCCACATATATAGTTTATTATCTCAAATGTGGATTTTTCTTTAGTTTTTATATATACATGATCATTATGTGTATAAATGTATGATTTGCAATTCGGTGCTAAAGTTTGTGGTATACATTTTGGTTCATCTTCACTTTTTTTTTTTAAAAAAATCATTTAATTTTATGTGATTTTTGTTAAAGAATTGACTATTACAACATATCTAATAAAAAAGCTTCTCATACAATTAACAACTTGACTTTACTTTTTTTTTAAAAGAATTAAAGTGCTTGACTTTACTATTATCTTTAATTAAAGAATAAAATAAATATCTAAAAAATAACCTCCTTCCATTAGATTGGAAGCTCTAAAAAATAACGTTTTAATTCCATATATCCACAGTAAAAAAAAATGTACACACTAATCGAATTGTCAAAAAATTAATGAAAAATCAGTCTTAATATTACAAGAACATTAAAATGATTAGGCTATCCTAATAAACTCCTTTCATTAGATTGGAAACTCTAAAAATTAATGTTTTAATTTTTCCAATAAAATCTCGTCCCATCTTACTTTGTATATGCATGATTCTCAGCTCTACTACCTTGATCATTTATGCTTTTCTGCTTTGTTAAGGTGATGTGGTTCTCCTTTTACTTTCCTTTCCTTTCCTTTATTTTTTGTGTTTGGATTTGCATTTTCGGTTCATTTGTTTTCTCAAAAAGAAGTTCACACACACACATATATATGTCACATAGATACCATATAAGATTATATACAAAGAACACATTATTTTCTCTGCCTATGCAGTTTTATTTTCAGGTTTTATCATAACAATAGAGAGAGATGTGATTACTAATGGTGTAAAAAATTTTATGCAAGTAAGGTTTCTCTTATGAATTTTTAAGATGTGCTTTTATATTTATTAATTTATTTGAATAGTTTCCTTCCTTTTCACAACTATTTGTTGATGGTCTTTTTTATAGTTGAATCAAAGTTTTTTTCCTCATGATTTATTATTGAAAATCCTTTTATAAATAGATGATTTTTTTTTTAAGTGTGGTGTATTTTTGGAATTAGTTTGTTCATTGACTTTACATGAAAGTTGTTCTGTCAAATTTAGTTTTGTATTTAGTTTCTTTTGAAATTCTTTTGTACATATATTTGGATATTTGATCATCTTACATTTTCATAGAACATATTTTAGTTAGGTTTGTTTGTCATCTAACTCATGATGACATTTTTTTAGGAATTATGATTAATATTATAAATAAAAATATTTTTTGTTTGATTACGTGAATTATATTCTATGAGAGTAGTGGAATTTTAAGCGATTATTATTTGTGTGTTTAACTTTAAGTTATTCTTAAGTTAGAATATTGATGATGTCTCACCTATAAAAATAACGACATACCTCTCTTATTCCCTTTCATAAATAACTTAACTTAGTTTGAGTTAAAAAAAAAATCATTTTCATCTCAAAAGCTATGTCTATTCATGTCTAAAAGTTGTATTCTATGTATACTATATACTTCGAGGGTTATGGAATTTGAGCAATTGTTTGTTAGAAATAAATTATCAATTCGGTCTTTGAAATTGCAATATTCGGTCATTCAATTAAAAAATAGTTAGTCAATTTCCCCCTAATCTTTCCCATAATGTTAATGATTCAATATTTGTTTTGATAGGAAAAAAATATGCATATTTCAATAATTAGTTGGGAATAAAACCAAATTCATGATATCGAAGATAAATAAGTTTTTATTGTTGGAGTAAATATTATAAAACTAAGGTTTGATTATAGTTTTAGTCTCTTTATTTTCACTCACAAAATTTGTCAGCCATATTAACATTCAACAATATTGGTCCCGCCTTAATATAATTGCCTTGAGTTATTATAGCATTAGTATTACCCAACAATATTATCTTTTTCTTAACAAAGTATAATAGACTTGAGCTTTTTTAGAATTAAAAGAAAAAAAATAAAATGAAACAATATATTAATTTGATTCTTTGCTATTATTTTTTATTGAAATGTTACTAAAAAACAGTCATTTAGGTTAGCGTTTTAGGTTAAACATGAATCTATGATCTTTAAAGCATATTAATATTGGAATGCGTCTTTGGAATTTTGAAAGCTTTGATGTTTTTTTAAGGTAGAGCCGTGTTGATATGGCATAAAAAAAATGTCTCACTCTCTTTTATACTATCTAATTTTAAGTTAGAATAGTGCAACTCTTAGAAAAACTTTCCACTCTTATTCTATCTAATAATCACTAATATTAATGTGATAAAGCATAAGTAAAAAAAAAAAAAAACCACCCTTTATTATTCCATAATGTCTATATATAATTAAACAAACCTGGGAACATAAAAATTAATTGAAAAAAAAATAGACAAACAAAAATATGAATTAAGCAAAGAACCGTTGGCTAAAATATTTTGGACCAATAAAAGTTAGAATAAAATTTCAGAAATGGAGGTTTGATAAGAAAGTTAAAAATAAGCTAATTTATCACCATAAGGATAATCTTTTCAATAAATATATAGGAGGCCTTAAATAAGAAATAAGTAGTTCGGTCACGTTGCGTAATTTCAAAAAACATGGTCAAAAGATGAAAAAGACATATCCTAACTTGAACTTATTGCAATCTTTCTTATGACTAATATTGACATCAAGTATGAATGACTCTAACTCTAATAGAAAAAAATGTGAGATTCCAAGATAGAAAGAAAAAAAAAAAGCAACATATTATTAATTACACCACTACGATACGATGAATGAATTTTCTTATATGGTTGCATTAAGATAAAATATGATATATGTCTTTAAACTTATTAAATATTATAGGATCTGCCAAAAACTATATTATTGATCCTTAAAATATTTACACAAATCTACGATATAAATCAATATAAATTCTCATGTTTTAAACAATACTCATATTTTAGTATAAATTAATATTAAAATAATAATATCATTAATATTATAAATCAATAAAATATATGTGATTATACTAATATCACAACTTTTATTTTCTCAAATATAAGCTATAATCCAACCCGTGTAACGCATGGGTTATATACCTAGTGTTCTTTAAAAGTGAAAAACATGTTATTATAAAACAAAACAAATACAACACTTGAAAAAAGAGTAGTAATATTTGAACAACCATGTGAGATAACTTATGTAACAACTTTTTTTTTCTCTCTTTACATCGGTCAAAATTATTGGAGAGAGAAAAAGGGAGAGAGAGAATAAGAGTATAATGTGAATATGAAAGAGAGAATTGTCAAAAAGTTGTCACAAAATGGTTCTACAAATATCATTTCTCTTAAAAAAAAAATACTACCACTACCCCACATAAAAAAATTGTAATAAAACAATTTGAAACTGACATGATTTCATTTTGAAAGTTGATGTCCCCACATCAAAGATTGCTATGAAACACCACAAAGTTAACTACCGATCGAATTTAAGGTTAAATTTGTCATTTCATAGTGTTTCTTAGTATTAAGTGAAGTGTGAAAAGCAATTTTATTTCATTTTAACACTACTTAGCCCAAAACTATGGGCCCTATTCTTAAGTTAGCCGGATAAAGCCACACAAGTGAGTAAAGTTTTATTCCCACCCCTATATATCTCGTGTGCCCCTCCTAGCGCCTCTCCTAAACTAAAAAAATAACCTTTTATACTTGTTTTGGACTGGTCCAAGACCCAATCCGACTAAGTTCTAGTTCGAATTGAGTCCACAAAGAAGGCGTTTCCATTGTCGCTTTTTCAAACAAAAAGGTTGCTCTAGTATTTTAGGGATTGTATGAACAATCAACGAAAATAGTTCCACTTTGCAAATTTGCACCATTTGTCTAGGTGTCAGGTTGATGTATTCGGGTGGTTGATCATTAAAGTCTCATTCGTCCTAGAAATAAGCTTCAATTTCTGAAATAAGCTTAAAGATGGGTGTGCCCCTCTATCTTCTTCTACCACGTGTTTAGTATTAGGTGTTTAATATATTAGCATTAGATATTTAACAATTTTATGTAATAAGCTTCAATTTTATTCTAAATGTACTACGAAAGTATTTATATATTAAGAAAATGAAAATTTGTATCATGTCACTTTACATTTCTGTCCAGTTAGATTTATTTTATTTGTTTGTCATTTTCAATTATATCATCTTAATAATATAGGTCATTGTTGTTCTAAAAATCTAGGTTATACAAGTATTCATATTAAATAATTCGAAAGTTCATTAAACTTGATTCGGATTATATAATTCGAACAAAATGTATTTTGGAGACAAAAAAATAGAGTGCATGAGAAAGCCATAGAATGAAAAAAGTAATAGTCAAAATATAATTATATTAGTCCAACCCATAATTCCGCATCTAGTAGTGAATTTTATGTGATTTAGCAATACACTTCTCAAGACTTGCCCAACATATAAAAAAAATTCTTCGGTTGAAATTTAAGATGAGATTGTTTTTAATCACAAAATATTTTAGTAAAATTACAAAAATTTATTCGAATATTAATTTTTAGACCTTTCAGAATACAAAATTATCTAATAAATTAATGTAATGATTTCGGTTTTAACTTATTAAAGACTATATTGATGTTAGATATAATATGATTAATATTAGTTTTAAAAAGTAGTAGAAGTTTGTTTCCCCAAAAAAAAAAAAGTAGTGGAAGTTCTTCAAAAGAAAAAAAATAGTAGTAGAATATGAGGCTCTTTACCTCGTAATTTTACCTATATAGTACCATACTAACCTTTGTCATTTAGAAATAGAAGTCACTGTCAAAATATTAATTCCATGACGGGATGGGATTGGTATGTCGTTAGCTTGATAGTAGATAAAAGAATTATACACCCCAAAAGCACCTTAACCCACCGTCCATATCTGCATTCTTTGACCATAAGACAAGTGTGTTCAAAATGCATAATGAATTGCCTAAGGAAGTCACATAAAATGACGGTTGAAATTCTACAAATGTACACCATAAATTTGATTTAGTCCTCACAGGTCACCATAATCACCACTTTTCAACAGAGTTAATGATAATTAGCTGCTTTTTGCTTTATATTTAACACTACACTAAAATAAATTTAAATTAGAGAAAAAAAAATTAGAAATGAAAAAAAATATAAATTTCTCTTTAGTTTCATGACAAAAAACAAAATTAATTTTTTCAATCTCCACTTAAAATTACAATATTTCACGACTCTAATTAACTTGCTAAGGAATCCGCAACTTCATTCCCTTCTTTGTATATGTGAGTGACCATGCAATTCATCTGCTTCATCTTTGTCCTCATGTTGTGCCATCTATTTCTTAGAGACCAAGGAATCTGACCCTCCTTATGAAAAGCTAACACCACCAAGGAAAAATCTGTCTCTAACCAAATGTTACGCCAATTATTTTGATAAGTCAATTCTATTGCTCTTAAAGCTCCACTGATTTCAGCAAGGTAAGAATTTGAGTGAACAAGATGATTCTACATGATTAAAACATAGACTGCACATAGATGAAATGTTGCAACCTCTGGCCATAAGATTTTCATCGGTAGGAATCTTGCCATGTATCATTCTCCATATAAACAAAGACTTTGAAGGTGGAACATCATCATTCCAGATTAATTTGGCCCAGGGAAGGTCTTGAAATTGTTGATGCTTGAATGAATAAGCTTCCTTCAGTTCTAAATCACCAACCTGAGAGTGTTTCCATTGAAGACTATCACATCGCTCCTCAATTGGGATAGTTATTTGTTGAACCAGATGAGCTAGATTTGGAAACTTCAATTGCAGACCAACATGAATATTCCAATGACCATTATGAATGTAATCACTCACAGAAGATGTGAGAAAACTACTAATGTGATCCGTAATATTAAAAAGAGAGGCTAAAGTCTGACCGCACCAACGGTCATTCCAGAAGTTTATTTTTTCTCCTTTGCCAAGAAGCCATATAGGATTCTCAAGAATCACATTGTATTCTTCTTTGATGCTACTTCATAGAGAGGAGTAGATATGATGCTGAATAATCTTTCCATGCTTCAAAACAATATCCTTTAGCAGTTTGGCCCAAGCTTTGTCTGAATTCATTAAATCCCAACATAACTTTAAGGGTTAATAGGTCTTTACCCCCCTGAAATATAGGTCATTTCCGGTTTTCCCCCCTGTAAAATATTTTTTTTGATTTACCCCCTGTAAAATATTTTTGTTTTGATTTACCCCCCTAATAGGCCAAACAAAAACGAAAATTTTTTGAAAAAAAAAATATAATTGGTTTTCGTTTGGCCTAT
>Ga0315915_1001247_pt1 | contig 30368 bp, 18 predicted proteins | sample MpolbnodulesMG_FD_207738 | JGI IMG/M metagenome (GOLD analysis project Ga0315915, IMG submission 207738) | Medicago polymorpha root nodule microbial communities from Los Angeles, California, United States - branched nodules | ecosystem: Host-associated > Plants > Roots > Nodule | place: USA... | reverse complement strand
GGTTTTGTATCCCTGATTTGCACTAGTGTATGATTGATGTGAAGCTAACCCCCAGTGGTTTTGACCGCCTACCTGTTTGTATGAATGGGTAGACGGAGTGTAGGAGTAGTTTGCTTGGTGACTGCCTGAATAGCGGGAGCTATCTCCGTTATCGTTTTATGTCGAGTCTTAAGGTAGGCTCTGATCTAGGATATCTGTCTGTATGATTATTTTAGATTGATTATTCTGGATTTTATTTATACTGTGGAGGTTTGCTCATTTGTCGGGTCTTGGAGACTTTATTTTTGGATGTATGTTGTTTTTATGACATGTATACTTGGTGATGTATGACTTATATCCGCTGCGACTGTTGAATAATTTTATACATGCATGTTGTTTGATTTTGGATGTGAAGACGTAACGTCTATTTCTTGAATAAATGCTTTATTCACGTGTTTTATCGCTTTAATAGAAATAGGGCGTTACACTGTGTGATTATGAAATCAATCAATTTGAAAGAAAGATGGAATGAAATGGTGAAAGAGTGTGGTGTGGAAGATAATGTTTTGGTTTCAAAACTGTATGAGAAGAAGGGTATGTGGGCTACGACACACATACGAGGTAAGTTTTTTGGTGGTTTTAGGACTACTTCTCGTTGTGAAGGTTTGAATTCACAAATTGGAAAGTATATAAACTATCAACATAATTTGTTTGAATTTCTGCAACATTACAAGCAGTGCATAGAACATTTACGATTTACAAAGCTTGAGGCTGATTTTGTGTCACTACATGGTGATAGAGTATTACAAACCCAATTTCATTATTTGGAGAGATATGCCTCAAAGGTGTATACCAAGGCAATATTTCTATTATTCCGTATTGTTCTTCCGAAATTTTCTGCTATACAGTCATGGGCTACAGGCAAACAACTAATTGTTTCCAATATTCTGTGATTACGTATTGTAGATGTGGAACTAGATGGAATGTTTCTTATTGGCCATCGAGTATGGAAATCAAATGTTCATTCCTTCAAATGGAATCAATGGGTATTCCTTGTGCACATATAGTTTATGTTATGGTATATTTGAACATGGTTGAAATACCATCATGTTTGGTTCTTGATAGATGGTTAAAAAATGCCAATGACTCAATAAGTGGTTCAAAAGTAATGCAGTGCACTGGCTAAACGATTTATTCAAGATCCAAAATGTGCTAAGACTAAGGGGCGTGGTGGTGTGGGAACTTCTATAAATAAAAATAAGAGCCGTCGTGGACGTTGTGGTAAATTTGCACTTGTTGGACATATTAGACAAACTTGTACAAGGTTAAAAAAAGTAAATGGAGAAGTTGACGATGAATATGAAACAACTAGTCATGTATCTGATGAAGTGTTGATACTCTGAAGATGATGGATAAAGGTAATGATTACTATACTAGTATTTGATGTTTTATTGATTTAATGCATCATGTTACTTTTTAAAAAAATTACCTTTTTTTTTCTTTCCAGTTTCGGTATTGTGGCTCAAAATGGTGATGAGTGGTACTGGTGTCCAGACGACTGTTTTATGCGTTAATGGTCTGGAAGTGTGAATTTCTAGGCAAAGTTCTGTGTGATGTTGCTCTTGTTTGTTGCAAGTGATTTGTTATGTTTTGGTTTTTGTTGCAGTTTCCTATTCAAGTTGTTTGGGTTTCTAGTCTGACAGGGGTTCGAGTTTGGTGCTGCCACTCTAGTGTTTTGGCGTTGGCTGTTTCGCAACACCTGTAATCTATTTCTAGTGCCTCTTGCTACTGGATGTGTAGAATCCCAAACTTCCATTTTATTTTTTATTAAATAAAAATTAATTTCAGTTTTGCTCTCATTAGATAAGAATGGATGGAAAATTTGGAGTTGGCTTGTTCACATTTGAAAGCTGGAACAGCTGCGTGTATCCAATTGAAGATATAGTGCTTTATCCAATGGACAATATTGAGTGGCACATTTATTGAGAATGTTATTAACATTTTTTGCAATCTTATGTGACTAGTCACAACCAAACAATGTATTGTTGGATAAAGATGTGTGCTGTTTAAAATTTGTTATGATATAGTTAAGCAATAACATGTCACATATTTGTTTCTTCTTTAATTAATAGGTTAGTAATAATAAATGTTTGGTGATTATATTGTTAAAATTAAATTCCTAAAATTTAATATATGTACCAATAATTTGAGATGTACCAAGGACATATATATATATATATAGGTTTTGCTAGAAGCCACCCATGAATGTGTCTTTTAGCAAGCCATATCTTAAGGTGTGATTTTCACTTTTTAATTATAACTTTGCTAAAAGACCCCTTCATAAAATGTGTCTTCTGGCAAAACCATATATATATATATATATATAGTCTCCACAATGTGAAATCTTATTAGGCTGATAAATTGAGCCTTTTGTTTTACTTGAATCATGCTTTCATCTACCAAAATTAGTGATGTATAGAACACTAATAATAGTTGTTGCTCAACAACTATGATCTCTACAAAAAATAAATTTGAGCCTTTTCTTTTACTTGAATCATGCTTTCTTCTACCAAAATTAGTGATACATGGAACACTAACAGTAGTTGTTGCTTAACAACTATAATCTCTAAAAAAATTATTGAATCTATAATCATGAATAATGGAGGATATAATAGTGAAATCCTGAGTACTATTTTTGAGAATAAAGGTCAGTAAACAATTTTTTTTTTATCTCTATGTCATGATTTTTTAAATTTATGGATAGTTTTAATGTGTTAGATGTTAATTATTTCTTGATTTGCTGATGATATTGTTGTTTTTTGTGGTAACATAATTATTTGTATATTTGATGATGATTTTGTTGTTTTTGTGGAAGAATAACAGTGATTATTATTTACTAACACAATTCTTTCAAATGTAACTGGTATCTAGTTCAATTTTTCTAAGGATTGCAGCATTACTTTTTCAATTTTCGTTTTTCAATAGCGAGGTCACTATCAACAGTGTACAGAAAGTTGGCAGGAAAAGTTGTTTATTTACAATCTAAGTATTGTTTATATTAACATAATGAAATTTAAGTTTTATAGTATAGAATAACACTGCCAAATGGCTGGTTACCCGAACTAATGTCAAAAATTCCTTTTTCTTTACTTAAACAATTTACATTGTACTTTTTAAAGGACCTATCATGGTTGGACACGCAACATCACTCTATTCAAAGTTGGGAAAATGTCAACCTAGTACTACTATACCTGAATACATGGGACTGTGTGTACTATACATGAGAAACAAAATATACTAGAGGATACCAACACAAAGTAACTTAGCTAATACGAAATCTTGTTTTTTGTCGAGTAACATCTCAATGGAGCAGAACCAAGAAGAGTACAACATTCACATAACGGAAGAACCAGATCCCATTGTGTAAGCATCTACTAATTTAAATGCAATGATGTGTAATTATATGTCATATATTATGTTTTTTGTTGTTTATTGTGATAAAATAGTTCAATGTTTGGTGATTTGTGAATGCATTCATTAGTAGTAACATTCTCTTACATGTTTTTTGTAGGAACATAACAACTGAACTTGAAGATGCCATTAGTGATTGTGATGCACACAAGGAAACTGGTGCAGTAGTGAGTAAAAAGGAAATAACTTTGGAGGTTGTCATGGAGGAACTAACTACCTTGAAACATTTGGTTCTTAAGTTGACAAAGAAGCAGGAGACTCATGACAAGGTAATAATACTATGGTGCGCGTTTTTCATTTTGTTGGGGCTGTTTTTTCCATCCGGTGCGCTTGTCTGATGTCATCAGTTTGGTTTTTCTTGCCTTGGCTTCTTGTATTTTCGTTGCCATTTTGCACTTCTGGAGCATGGTTTTTAATGAATATGTTGCTTCAATTTTTTTTTTTTTATGGTTTTCTGTTGTTAATAAGTTAAACTTGAAGGTTTTATAATGAATAGAAAATTTTGATTCTGAACTCACAATTTTTCATCATTGTTTTCCTTGTACTCTTTTTACTTATCTTCACAAGTCATAACCACATACTATATATGTATTTTATATATATATATATATATATATATATGTCATTGAAACAATTAATACTTCTGATTGTAATTTATAGTTTCTTTTTCATTTATTTTATAAAATTTATGCCAATAGAGATGCAAATATTTTGATAGTTAAATAAGTTATTCTCTTTGTTCCACAAGAATTAACAATGGTTTTAAAACAGAGAACGAGTGATGAACTGATAAGATTGAAGACATCATATAGCTCAATCCAAGTATCCATTGAGACACTTGAAGGGGTTGTTAAATCTAACGAAAATGGTTCGTCTTCAAACTTAGAAAAAGATCCCATTGAGGCTCCATCTTTTTTATTGACCAACAACGCTACGTTGAAGATCTTGCTAAAGTTTGTTTAAAACGAAAAATGGTCACTAATGATGAACTCTTTGCTGTTGAGAATGAACCACTTCACGAAGGATTAGTTGAGGCCACAAACGTCAAATTTTTAACGGTGGTAATAGTAGTGTTATGGGCGCATTAGACCAAATAGTCGACGAAAACATTAATGGAAGTGTTTGTAAGAAGATTATGACAAACAATGGAGGACAAAGCAATGTTTCATGGTCAATGGTTAAAATCTGAAGGAGATAGCAACAGCAAAAAAAGTGATAAACAGTTGATGTTAATCACTAAGAGCGACTACAAACGACAATCACATTTCACGGTATTGATTTGCTAAAATTTGATTTCTTTTGTGTACATTAATAGTAAATCATTTTCTTTCTAACTCAAACGACTTTCATTTCCAAATTCATCAACGAACACCATCTATCATTGTCGAAGGGATATAAAAGAAGCTATTTTCATCCCCTTCTCCAAATGCAACACCAAGTCGGGGTTCAATATCATGCGGCAAAGGTAGTCAACTCATTAAGAAAGAGTTGGTTAAATCGGATGAAGGTACAAAAAAGAAATCTAGAAAGTCCCGGGAAGTTACGCCAAAGGTATACCATTCTTTCTTTTTTTTCCACTTAAAGTGTGTGTTATGGCTGCTTCATTTATAATTGTATAAGGAAATAAACTGATGTATTTAAAACCTTATACCATTAAACTTATATAATTTAATTTGTAACAGTACAGCTGATGCCATTTTTTTTCTTTCCGTCGAACAAAATTGCAACTGTAGCAATTTTGGCCCCCCAAGGCAAAAAAATAAAATAAAAAATAACATGTGGCACCTCACTTAGGGTGCCACGTCAGCTTAGACTGAGTCAATATCAGTCTTGGGGGCCAAAACTGCTACAGTTGCAAAACTTAGAGGACTGTTTTGTAGTTTTTTTCTTAGGGGGTCAAAATCGCAACTTTGGGAAAGTTAGGGGGCTAAAACTGCAATTAAGCCTAAAAATATTGCTTCATACTATCTCCCCTCACTTTTACCTTGTTTTCTCCTCCTCACTGTTTATTAATTTAATATCCTAAAAATAATTTTGCCTTGTTCTCTTCTCTTGTCTCAAATCATACAATTCTCAAGACCATAGGTCTAACAACTTTCTTCTGCAATTATTTTGTGATCCTTTGTTCCTCTTCCCCTATTTTCATCCCCTTCGTTTATTTATTTATTTATTATCTTCTTTCAAAAATCATAAAACTTAGAGGGAAGCACAACACCTCTTTGATCTTAGGAGCATTTAGAGGATGAATCTTTATAGAGAAAGCTTTAAGGATCATAAAATGAGACATGCTAGGAGCATCATCAATATTAGTGTAATTGCAATTCAAACTATGAAACATTTGAAATGATATTATTGATGGAAGTCTTCCTATGAATATGATAGAGTCTAAGTATAAATATAGGTTTATTTTTAACAAAAGAAAATAAAAATAAAAATATGTTTATTTGTCAATCTATTTGATTATTCGTTTACCCATATTAAATCTTGAAAACTACGTTTGTGTTTACATAAGAATTGAATTTGTTTATTATTATATCAACTGTTATTTTTTAACTTCACCACGATGGTTCATTTTATCAAGTTCACCATGCTAATCGTCACCTTTTTTGTATTAATTTTTTTATTATCAAATATGGAACTTCTGTATTCAAAACTCCAATTTTTTATGGCTCAAATGCGTTTTTCATCCCTTATTTTTATTGATTCACTATTTTAAACCCTAATTTCTATATCGAAAAATATAGTCTACCGGACTTTGAAATTTTTCAATCTTTTCATACGCTGGATTTCAGATTATTTTTTTGTTAATGTATCATGTTGAATAATAAGATTCCCTAAAATAAAAAAAATTGAATAATAAAATAACAAGTTACTCGATGATATGACAATGCATATTTTTTTATTTTGGAATTTTACACCTCACGGACTTTTGAAAAAATCAATCTTTTAAAACATACTTTAATAATAAGATTTATTCTAAGCATTGTCATTTCATATTGTTATGTCATATCATTATTTACTTGACACATAAGAAAAAAAAAGTCTGAAAATGAAAAATTTATAAAGTTTTCAAAATATGGAGGACATTTATATTAATTATATAAATAAATAAATACATCCAATAGCATCTTCACCTTTCGATTCTGAACATTTTCATGGAAATATTTATTGTTCAACTACAGGTGATTCTTTGTTGCTTAATAGTGTTTTTCTTTTTTCTTCTTTCTTATTGAGTGTTTCAATTTACTTCTTATTCCATGTCTGAGTCAACTCACTCATCGGTCGCCGTTGAAATTCAAACAAGTACTTGTATAAAAGAGAATAAACTAACATACATTTGGTATCCAAATGTGAGACACCGTCCCAATAATCTCTAAATATATCGAAATTGCAAACATATTTCTAAATCTTAAAACAAAGTCGAGGATTGAAATGAAAGATAAAAGAGACACTTATAAATGTGTTTGTAATTTCGATATATTTTCATAGTGTTTTATATATTCTAATACCAAAAGTTGTTCTTTCAAAATAAAATAAAAAAATATTTAAAGGCTTTTTTCAACATGGAAACGTACGTGAGTGACTCATTTTCTCCCAAAGAATATTTTCTTGGAAGCAACGGAAGAACAAATACCAATTAAGTATGGACACAAAATGGGATCAATATTTTATTACTGCTATTGGTTTCTATAATTTACTATTGTCAAAATAAAAGTCTAAAAATGAGAATCTTAAAGGAAAAGCTTCTTCAATGACGTCAATGTAAATTACTTTTTTTTTCCCTTCATATTTCAACTCTTATGACTTTTTTAATTAATTTTCAAACCTTTGTAGCTAGCTGTCTATCTATAAATATAGTGCTTGTCTTTGTTAAAAACAACTCCACACACACACAACATTGATAAAACATATAGCAAATTAAACCCTCTTAGCTTGGTGTAAATTAAAATGGCAAAGCTTGCTTCGATTGCTTTGATTTTTGGTTTATTAACAACACTTGTTTTGCTATCATCATGCCCAGCTATGTCTCGAGAAGTTGGTAATGATCTCTCCTTTTTTGCTTAGTTGCTTTGCTCTTAATTTGCATAAGTTACCATTAATTTATATTATAACATTCACAATTATACATGTTACGACCTACTTCTTTGGAATCTTTCCATCATCTCTTAATTTTAATCAAATAATGCATCTTACTAAGCACTAACCAAAGTAGTTCTCCTGAACTAGTTAATTAACTTCGGCTAAAGTTGAATCACTCATAAAATAATATTTTATTAGACTTAACTTATTTATCAACAAAATTTCACATTAATCAGACCTATTTCATCATAGTAAACATTTTTTTTTTAAGGATTCACCATAGTAAACATGACTCTGTCTTTGTATCGTTCCAATTTTATCAGATGTCCTCGAATGAACTAAACATGACTGTATCTAACATGCACAAGTAAAACGAGATTGCCCCATGCTCAAGTTTTTTTTTCATCATGACTTTGATCAGATATTCTTTGATTAAAACTAACTTGTGTTAACACAAAAATAAAAGGTGTAATCACCGTATATTTATATGAATTAGATATTCTTTGATTTTTATTATTTATTTTATACGGTTATCAAATAGTTGTTAATTTTTGGATATTCAAGTAGCATTGCACCTTACATATATTAACATGAAAAATATAACATAGGATTGTTAGTGGTAAGAGCTTTAATATTTAATTCTTTTCCCCCTCTAAAAGAGTCAAGTAGCCGGCCTCACATACACTAAATGCGGAAAAGAAGAGTACATCGAATTCTAACGAGTTGACGAGTTGAGATCTTCTCCATTTATGATTCTCTCCATTTTTCAATTTAAAGAGATAAAGACACAAATAAACTTTAAAGAAACATAAATAATCAATGGTGGTGAGACCAACTTATTGGTGGGACCCACTATCTATTTTTTTCCATCTATATCTTTATATATATGACAATCTTTATTTTTTTAAGCAAATCGTGATGATCCTTACTCAATTCTAACATCCACTCAGCAGATCAAATGCCATTACCCTTTTTTTACCATATCAACTACAGTTAGAAGTCATTTAATTATTTTTAAATCTAATTACTTTTTAATCTAATGGCAATGGCAGAGGATGAAAGTGAGTTTAATTATGATGAAGATAGTGATCAAGGACCACATAATTGGGGAGACATTAAACCCGAATGGTTTAGGTGCAAAAATGGAACAATGCAATCGCCAATTGATTTGTTGGATAAAAGGGTTCAAATTGTGTCCAATTTAGGACCACTTCAGATCAACTACAATCCCTCTAATGCGACTCTTAAAAATAGGGGTCATGATATCAAGGTCAGTTTATAAAAAATATCTTATCTTATTATAAAGAAGTTATTAATAATTTTTCTTCTTCTTCTATTTTATGTGATGCACCCCTAATAATTTCTTTGAATTAATTTGTTTATGAATAGCTGGAATTGATTGCAAACTCAAGCTATCTACAAATTAATGGAACTCAGTATGTACTTAAACAGTTACATTGGCATTCTCCCTCTGAACACACCATAGATGGCAAAAGGTACATACTTTACAACATGGAAAATACCACAAAAGTTCTACTCGAACCACTATCCAAATCATGATATATACTCTATCTATTATTTTTTTACGAATGATGTTCTATCTATCGAATAAAAGGAAAATCATTGAAACTCACACACACAACCATAAGATATCAGGTTTAACCTGGATGAAGGTATCCATCTTAATAATATATCGGTGTAAGTTTTTTGGATAAATAACTCTAATTAACTATTAGGGAGATTTAATCTTACATTAATTAAAATTAAATATATGACTCACATAGTTATTTATTTATGGGTCATGCTAACCGGTGCCCCCGGGGCATTGGTTAAGCATACAAAAAAAGGAATTTATTACCATAAAAGGAAACTTTGTTGACTTATTTATGGATTAATTACACAGTTTTCAATGCAATAATTACTATATAATTTCTCTTTTTAGTATCCTTAACTAGTGCTCGAGGGCACCGGTTAGCATTTCCCTTATTGGGATATGTTAACTTGTGTCTTTAAGGCATAAGTTAAGAAGGCAAATATAGAAAAAATTTCTTGAAACTTGTGCTTTCAATATCTTAAAAGTTGTAAAAGTTATACTTTCAATATAAAATTTATTTTTAATTTCTATTTTAAGCTCCTTAGCTTGAGTCATAAGAGCACAGGTTAACATGACCCTAATTTATTTGATCACTCATACGGTTCTTCTGTAGTTAATTAAATTAAATGTTTAATAATTAATTTTTTTTTTTGCTAAACCCAATAATTAATTGAGTTGCAGGTTGGATCTAGAGTTACATTTGGTACATGAAACTCCATCAGGAGAAACAGCAGTGATTGGAATATTGTACAAGACTGGATTACCAGATCTTTTCTTATCATTGGTAAATTAATTAATTAAATATCAATGCCAGTGTGATCTACATGTTTTTGTGATTAGTGGCCTATTTAATTAAATTAGTATATGTGATTGATACTTTTCTATTTTATATATATAGTTGAGAAAAGACTTGGAGGCAATTTCTACTAGTACAGGAGAAGAAAGAGCAGTGGGTGTAATTGATCCTAGGATGATTCAATTCAACAAAATGCACTATTATAGATACATTGGTTCGTTGACTACTCCTCCTTGCGATGAAAATATTACTTGGACAATTGTTAGAGAGGTTAGTGATTAATTTAATTGGTCACATTTATTAGGTTAGAAAATTTTCTTTTACTTTCTTCTAATTTTATTTTATAATCTATTCAAATGATCAGGTGAAATTTGTTTCAAAGGAGCAGATTGAATTGCTTCGAGTTGCCGTTCATGATGTAAGTTACATTCATATACTTCTTATATTTTATTATAAGGGTCTTATTTGTAATATTAATTTATCTCAACCTAATTAGCACTTTAGAATATCAATAAAATCTTTATGCACCATAAATCCATAATATCATATATTTTAAACATTGACCTCAACTTTGCAGGACTCAGATTCTAATGCAAGACCCTTGCAACCATTAAACAACCGTTTAGTGCAACTCAACAAGCTAAAAGAATATCAACGTTGAAGTTCCAATGCATTTGTGAGGACTAGAACATGATTGAGAATTTTTCTAGAATAATTAATAAACTCATTGTTATTCATTGCTACCTTATTTAGTTTTCTATTTGTTACATGGTTGTAGTGTATACTAGTAGAGTGCATTATTATTTTTCTATTCATAATTGGATCGGATCCATTGTAATAAAACCATATTTCAATTTAATAGAAACTCAAATAGTTGGGTTAGTTACGTCAATTTTTTTTAACTAACTCAATTAAAATCGAATCAATCCGTGGACATGGTTAGTTTAGGTTGTGATGGAGTCTTGAAGTTATTGATCATGATGGAAAAAGGTGAATAAGCTTATAAAATCTCATATACTAAACTTACAACAATCATAGATCGACATCGTTTATATTTTTACACACATTTAATACCTCATTTTCTCTCTATCTCTCTCCTTTATAATATCATCAAACTATCATATTGTTATGATCCAAAATATCACATGGAACATGTGTCACTTGATTGAATAATTAAGGGAATAAAACTAACAAGAAAAATATTCTCTTAACCTTCTATAAAAGGGGACCAATGATTGGAAGCAAAGACATGAAGAAAATTGAAGAAAAGTCTCCTTCTCCCTTTGGTACTCGCCTTGAAAGTAATGGCTTAACTCTTCGAACTGAGTCTTGTTCTATCTTTTTACTAGTTCATTAAGTTGTCGATTTACATTTTGTTCAATCAAATTATCTTGTATTGTGTAACTCAGCGAACTCAATACAAAGTTATTTCACTATTTGTGTTATATTTTATTGCATTCATCAATTACAAAGGACCAAATCATTACACATTTCTATTAAACTGCTCTCTCTATCTATCTGTTTTAAGGTGTATGCACCCCAAGAATGTATACAAGATATTTTCATAAACTTATGAAGCAATTGCATACAGAGAATTATATTTCTCGGCTCTGGCTACGGTAAGCGATCTGCATGGGTCATGTACCGTGCATGACCTTAATTTTTTTTTTTTTGTTGCAAAATCAATTTGACCCATTGGATATACTTTTAATCTAATGAATGGCTTTGATCTATTTGAATTGTGACCTGTAGCATTTTATTATTTAAACATATATATTGATTTTAAAAAATACAATTGAATTTAGAATCACATTTAACAAAGGGTGTTTTTGAAATTGTATGAAAAATTATGAAAATCCCAGCAAGCTTCATAGGCGCCTGGTGTTTACAATCTTTCATCATCATCAACATCACCTTCACCACTTTATACAAAACCCAGAAAAATTCCAGAAATTCAACAACAAAATCATCATCATCATCTTATCACTGCACCAAAAATGATTAAAGTTTTGGAATTCTTCATATATCTAACGACACTGAGATCAAATGAAACTTAATAAGAAGACCCTATTTCAGATCCAAAGCACGGAGACACCATCATCTCTCAAATATGTGCCCCGTTTCAATTTGAGTTCTTTTCAACGAGGTTTTTAGAAACATCCATTGATTTAATCTTCTTCTTTTCCTTCCTTTTCCTCCATTTTCAATCTCTCTTTGCCTTTCAATTTACTACAACAACATCAACATCATCTTGTCTCAAAAAAACCCTTTAACTTCTCAAATTTTAAAAACCCGATTTTTTTTCTCAACTCATAAATCTATATGACAATATATCGACAAAATCTCATCTGAAATGGAAGGTTCTCAACCTAGAAAATAATTGATTTTAGTTTATTGCAAAACCATGAAGAAAAAAACGAAAAAAAAATTTAGTTTTTTAGGATGAAGCTAGATGTTGATGATAATAAGATGCATAATTGTGTTCATAACATCACCTTCAAATGACTTTAGGAGTCTGGATCCAAACGGTGGAGAACGAATGCTTTTGCAAATAATGGTGTTAATCCAGATCTAGGGAGGAAAACAATATTTTATTTAAGAGAATATTCCAAAATTGACCCTAGAGTTAAATGAATTACATAAATACAATTTACTTCCAACATTAGGTAATCAATGTACAATCATAACCGTTCATTACATATCCAACAGCTAGCATTAGATCTTAAAAAAAAAAAAAACTAGCATTACATCTCTCACGGGTGCATGACCCATTCACATCATGCACCGTAGATGGAGCCATATTTTTCTCTTGAATTTAAAAAACTCAAACTAAGCTATCTAACTAACTTGCTGAGTCAGCACAACAAAATGAGGGAAAAACTATGCTACTCTATGCTACTACTCACAATAACAAGCTTATGGTTGAGTCAAGATATTGGGTAGAACATGAAGCTGCTTCACAATATACCTTTATATATATATGTGTGTGTGGGCGCGCGGGTGTACGAAATGATAATGGACACTCACTATAAAATTAGAAGATGTGTATTAGCATGATACACCTTTTGCTTTAGCTGGAAAACTACTTTTTTCTTTCTTCAAAAATAATTAATTAATGTATGTTTTTTAAATGAATTTTGAAACTCACCCCATACTAGAGAAATTACATGAACACCTTTTTTTATTCCTAATACTCTTTCTAACACTTATTTTTTTATTGAGTGAAATCTATGTGGGTCTCACCACCATTTTATTTAAGATCCATTTCTAAAATGTGGTACTTATATAGATTTCATCCGATAAGAGGCTGAGTGTTAGAAAAAGAGTGTTCATAACACTCACGTGAGACTATAGTCTTTGACACCAAACTTAATTCTTTTTATAGTGATCAAAGTAAAAAGCGCAAAACCACAAGCAAAAAGATAAAGGGAGAAGAGAAACAAACACATCAAAGATTGTTGATCCAGTTCGGTCCAACTTGACCTAATCTGGGGGAGAGATTGATCTCTCCAATCCACTATCAAAGAGTTCTTACAGAGAGATACAAGTGGGTTACAAGAAATTAGCTTCAACAAGCTCAGAAAGAACAACCCTAATTTTTACCTATTTTCCCAATCTCACTAATGAACAAGACACTCAATGATTTTCACTCACCCAAGGTGTTTACAATGTTTCCCAACCCAAGAGAAATCTAATCAAAGACCCTCAACCCTAAAGTTACCTCCTTTAATTTTCCAAGTTTTCCTCTCTTTTAGCTCTCTTGAACCTCTCTCTCAAAAATGAGCTGAAACACTTAAATAGTACTCTGCAGCTGACAAAATCGTGACATGATTGATGCGTACGACCCAAGGTACGACCAACCTTATCCTGAAAACATGCCCAACAAGCCAAAAATCGTGTCAAGTTTTCCCAAAATCGTGTCACGATTGGACACCCTGCAAAACATGCTCTCGGCATTGCGAAATTGTGACACGCTTCACAAATCGTGTCACGATTCCATGTTTTCCCAACTTTACAATTTGAAGGCATAAATAACAATATTCATTGAATGCGTCAAAAAGTGTATTATCAGAACATTATAAAAAAACGTTTTATTAGTATTCCGATCCCGAAACTCAAATTCATAACAACAACAGTTGGAAGAGGTTCTTGGGGACCTTTGAGCACCGTTACTTTGTTTGATTGTTTCTTCGGCCCCAAAGATCAGGGTGTACCTGCAAAGACAATTGATGTTTTAGTTAGTATATGTGATGTCATGGCTAGATTTAGAATGAAACATGTTGTTTTTGGATTTCCAAATTGTTTTATTTGGATTTTCAAATTCTATTTTGATAGAAAATATCTACCGAAGTTGTTACTAGGTTGAGTCACGACCATGTCGCTCTTTGTAAGACGTTTTGTGGCACTATCCAAAATTGTGCAAAGCAGACTATCAACCACGTCGCCTTTAGGATAAAACAAGTCCAACTACAACTGTGCGTCTATCTACTACACTATAAAAATCTATTCAAGATTTACACCCTCAAATATCGTACTAAGATCACTCTTTAATACAGAAACAACTTTAATATGATATTGTTACCACTCTGTTATGGTGCTGAGACCACTCACTACCACCATTCTACCTTTAAGTTCTCCAAAACATCAATATGGCACTAGACCACTCAAATACAGTGATATTACCATTTCAACTTTTTAATTTCTCCTCAAGTATAAAAATATTGAAAGAATATTTATATACTGTTAAGATCATTCTTAATTCCGACGAGACATTATAGTTTCTAAAGGGAGTATGATCTTAAAATTACTCTTTATTCCGAAAGGACATACATTATCGAAGAGACTATGTTTTTAAGACCTTCCTTAATTTTGAAGGGACATTATACCGAATAGGGACTAAGCTCTTAAGAACACTCTTATTTCCGAAGGGACATAAAAAAGAGATGAGGAGAAGAGTAGCTCGTCAACACGCTGGAGGGAGAAGAGAGAAAGAGTTATCGACAACTCAATAGAAACTCTTTGGTGTGATTTTTGAACTGAGTGGAGTCCTCTATTTATATAGAGATTTTGTAACCGTTTTAGCAAAAATTGCGGCAATAATTACTCTAATGGATAAGATCAAAAGAGAACTTATCCATTAATCAGTTCAACAACACTTGTAGATAAGATCAAAAAGAAACAAATCCACAAAAGTGGAGAAAACAAACTCATTGGATTGGAATGAAGGAAATATAAGAAATTCAATTGAATCTTTATTCTTATTCTTATCACAACCACTATAAGCTAAATTTATGGGAAGTGATATTCACAAATAAAATACCGCAATTTAAACATTACTAATGTGTGTTGACGAAATATAATTACTTAGTGTTTAATCTTCTAATTTATCTTCAAACATCACACCAATGTTCCAACAAAACATAATATCATATGATGGTGATGTGTAATCTACCTAGTAGTTACTCAAGGAGATCTGATCCGTTGGTAGATTGGACTTTGACCCGGACAATAACAATCAACACTTATTTACAATTTGAATATTCAAAATTTACATCGTCAACCTGGATTCCCTGCCGTAACTGCTTCACGCAGTGGTTGTTCTTGGCCATAGAAAAATGATCCAACAGTTCAGATTTGCTCTGCTAGTTTTCACAAAGTTTGATCTCAACCACTAATATTTGATCGGACCGTTCAGATGTCTTATAGCATCCTGCTGTTACAGCAGGAAAACTGCTTCCCCCAACACACCGTAAATAATACTTCCTGCTCTACCGTAATCGAGTTAATTGCTTGGTAGGCCGTACACGTAAATTCTTGACACTTGCGCCGTCAGTGAAAACCTGTTGGTAAGGGCATTGCACTCTAGCACTAGAGTCTAGACTTGAATTCATGGCATTGCATGTTCATGCATGGATTTGGTTATAACTATAGTCAAGGATTCGATCTGTAAAAACTGTAGTCAAGGATGTCAACATATTCACAAATAGAGAGAGTACTTTTCTTTTTGACTAAACAAATACGAAGAGTACTTTCCGTTCAAATAAAAATGAAAAAAACAAATACTCAGAGTAATCTTTTTTTTAAAGGAATACTAAGAGTACTCGTGCCTTACTACTTGAAAAACATGATAAATGTATGAATCTTATGGAGGAACGAGTGTTTTAAATGTATTTGTTAAGAATTTTAAATTAAAAAAATTATTATTTAAAAATGTTAAATATTTCAATTTTCAATACATTGATTAGACATATTTTCATAAAAATTTCTATTTAAATTTCTTTTGTCCTGAAGATAATTATTAACATTTTCCTATATGTCTTTATCCATCATATTCATGTCCATGCCGATATGGATAGATATACATATATCACATCTATATATTTTTAGGGGATATATCATATCTATTTGAAAAGGTTGGATTTATGTAACATATATATATATATATATATATATATATATATATATATTATGTATAAATTATGTAGAAACTCTTCTTTTATAAGAACAAAAGTACTAACCATCAAACATTAAACTTCTTCCTGCTTTTACAATAAAATAATCTTCATTAAACTTAAAAAAAAATATATAGTTTCTTTAACAAACAAAATTGATACTTCTAAAAACATTGATACATTTGTATTTAAATAATAAGATATTTTATTAATTTTCAAACGAATAAACTTTTTTTTACAAAAGGAAACAATATTTATTCAAATTGATAGAGTATGTTGATACAATATAAATTCAACGTTGTTAAAAACAAAAAGGAGGAATTTGCGAATAAACCCACAACATCCATATTAATAAAATAAAATGACAGAGTACATATGCCTACAAATATGACTATATTCAAGTTTTCAGAATACCCATGTCTTCGGATCTGCAACGTCGTTGATGCCAAAATCATTGATTGAATCTGCCCTTTATCTAAACTAATCTTTCAATCTGAATCAAATAAACAAAACACTAAAACGGGAAATAGAGAACACATCGTACACAGGAAATCACAACAAACAAAGTCGTTCTAAGACGACAAAATCACAAAAACAAACGAAACAAGACTAAGATGTGTGGAAATAACTTATTTAATTAAAGAGAAAGAAAAACAATTTGAAGAGGTGATTTCAGATCAAAATTGATCGTAAATCATCCCTCTTCGGTAGATCAAGAAAAAAAAGTGGTGACGACTAGGATTTAAAGAACATGAGAGAGAGAGAGAGAGAGAGAGAGAGAGACTATAAAAACGAATAAACAAAACACTAAAACGGGAAATAGAGTTTTTTTGTTTGAGTTTAGTCACTTCAAATTTAAAAACAGTTGAGTTTGGTCCCTGAATATCATCTTATTAGACCATGTGGCATGGTTATATTGGGTCACCTATGATGTCAACGACTAAAAAACCATTTTTGAATTAGTAGGACTACACTCAATAAAAAAAACGTACAGGGATTAAAACAAAGAAAGATATCTATATAATTGCATGAATTAAAATCATATTTAAATTAAGGGTTAATTAAGTAAATAGTCCCTATAAATATTCAGAATTTTGTTTTTAGTCCCTACAAAATAAAATCACACTTTTTAGTCCCTGTAAAATTTTCCATCAACATTTTTAGTCCCTATAAAATTTTTCATAAACATTTTTAGTCTCTATAAAAAATTTCCATCAGCATTTTTAGTCCCTAAAATGCTTAAGGAAAATGTCACAATGACTAAAAAGTGTGATTTCATTTTGTAAGGACTAAAAACAAAACTGTGAATATTTATAGGGACTAAAAACTTAATTAACTCTTAAATTAAAATAAAACATAAGATATAATTCCACATGCTTTGTCATATCACCCGGTGTCTGATGACTTGGAACATTTGGATGAAATAGTAAATACTTTTTTCTTCTAATGATAGTAAATACCTCTTTTAGCATAATAAAGGTTATGGGTTCGATCTTTAAAAAAAAAAATATTATGGGATCAATCGAATATAATTGGGAATACAACAGTGTTAAATCTATTGAGGGAGACCTTTGTTAAATCTTTATCGTAATAAAAAAAAAAATCTATTCACACAAAAATATCACCCAATGGCTTGCCATCTCGATGTTTAATGCATGCAAATATGAGTCTCAAATTCAATAGTATGAAAAAATTATGAAATCTTTTTTTTAGAGGAAAAATTGTGAAATCTTAAAAACTAATAAAAATATTTTCGGATTTAGAAATTAAAGGACTGTATTAACATGGAAAATATTTATATAAATACATCTAAAAAACTTTTTTTTTGAGAGGGCCTAAAAAACTTATAGACCTTTTGATTCTGCAGACTTCATATAATTTTCTGTTCAGTTGCAGTTGATCATCTATTGTTTAACTGTCTTTGGTTTTAACTTTTATTGAGTGTTTCAGTTTGCTTCTTATTCGATGGCTGACTCAAGTAACTCAAACGTTTGCCTTTCAAATTCAATTAGCTAAATTAAATTGTCAAAGGTTTCTTTCAACCTGGAAACGTGAGTGAAATCTATTACTCAAAATCATATTTTCTTGCACGTAAAGTATACCGAAGAAGAAATGCTAAGTAAGGGCACAAAATGGGATCACATAAACGTCCATTGCAAAAAAATGGAAAGTTCTTACAGCTATTGGTTTTCTAATAACTTTCTATAATTTTATAAGGATTTAATTTTTTTTTGAGGGATTAAATCCTTATAATTTTATCAGGATTTAATTCTAATACACTTTTGCAACAAAAATTAAAATTTATATTGTCTTAATCATTAATTTTTCTATCGTAATTTTTCTAATTTATACAGACGAAAGAACAATAGTAACAAAAAATTCACACACATAAATGGAAAAACTACAACTTATAAATAACTTTTTTCATCGTTATTAATAAATACTTCTAAAATCATTTGTTTGACTAATTATTATTTATTGACAATGTAAATCTTTTACACGGTCGGTATATACAAATTAAACTTACTTTATAACGCCAAAATAAAAGTCAAAAATGAAAATCTTATAATAGAAGTTTTCTTGAATGAAAAATTTCTACTCTTAAGCCATTATAATTAACTCCTAGTCTCTTGTTTAGTTTCACACCCTTGGTTCTAGCTGTCTATAAATATAGTGTTTTTCTTAATCCTTTTCAGTACAACACCCCATTATCCTATATCAAATTAATTAACCCTCTAGCTAGTTGTAAACTAAAATGGCAAAGCTTACTTCCCTGGTTTTGATTTTCAGTTTATTAACTGCAATCGTTTTGCTATCATCATGCCCAGCAATGTCTCAAGAAGTTGGTAATCATCAATCCTTTTTTCTTAGCTACTTTGTTCTATCTTTAATTAAAATACTTTTAATTATGTTTTTTTTTATCTCTGGATCGAACTCCAAAATGATTGGAGTGGTGACACACAAAAATACAATGTCCGCATATATATTTCTGTAAACGGTCAATACGATAAGATTATCAGTCGTATGGTTTCTACTTCTTATTCGTTTTTGTTTTTGTTTTAAAAAGCATGATAATCGCACACACTAAATACAAATAAAAAGCAGTTGGTTTACACATCAAATCTGTATATCAAATGTTTCTACAATTTTTTACTCCATACGATTGTCATATATAAACAAAAATTTCTTTTTCAGATTCATTGATTAATTAATATATTTGATAACACTTGTAGAGGACGAGACTGAATTTACTTACGATGACCAGAGTCCGCTTGGACCACCGAATTGGGGACACATTAAACCCAACGAATGGTTTTTGTGCAAAAATGGAACAATGCAATCTCCAATTGATTTGAGGGATGAGAGTGTTCAAATATCCAATTTAGGACCACTTCAGATCAGCTACAATCCCTCTAATGCAACTCTTAAAAACAGGGGTCATGATGTCAAGGTCAGTTAATAAAATTTAACTTACTATAAACTAATTGTTAAACACCATTTTATATTTTCTTTGGTACCTCTAATAATTATCTGAATCAATTTTTCTATGAATAGGTTGAATTGATGTCGAACAATAGCTATCTACAAATTGATGGAACACAGTATGAACTTCTACAGTTCCATTGGCATACTCCATCTGAACACACCATCAATGGTGTAAGGTACATACTTATTGTATACCCTTAATTCATGATAATTATAAAATAAAAAAATGCTACTTTTATTTTTTTAACAAAACAAATGTTTGTTGTTATTTATTATTAGAAGATTGCTTCATGATTTTCTTATAAGAAAATTGCTCTTTTACCTTTTGTGTTTGCTCATTTACATGCTTACTTGATTTAACTCAATGTTAAAAAAATGTCCAGAGTAAGTTAGCTCACGTTGAAAAAATCGAACGTGAGTTAACTTACGCCATAATTAAGGGAATAAACAATTTTGAAAGGGAGAAGAGCAATTTTCTTATTATAATCCACGGTGAATTAAATCTATAACATCAATTCAAATCATGAATCATATGATAGTAGTATATCTTTAAAAATACACATTTCCCTAAAAAATAAATAATAAATACATAGAAACTTCAACATTAGCTTGAAAGTTTTATATTGGATGAGATATGACTTCCACATATCTTTAGAAGTAATGACAGCCCTCATCTTAAAACTTAGTTTTGCAAGAGTTTGATTAGATCAACCAAAATTTTAAGATGGTATTAAAGGCTATATCTAGTTCTCTCCAAAGCTTCGGGGCGTGTATTGAAAGTCTTACCTTAGATGACATATAATCTTTTTTTGGATACTAACGATTAGTTTGGAAATCAATCCTCTCACACAAACTGGTTTAGTAAGAGTTGGGTTAGGTTGAATCCGAATTCTAAAATAACATAAAGTTTGTTTTTAGCTTACATTTTGTCAACAAAAAAAAAATTTACTCTTGCATTAATTAAATTAAATATATCACTCATATAGTTGGTTAGTTAAATAGTAAATTAAATATCTAATAATTAAATTTGTTGCAGGTTCGATCTAGAGTTACATTTGGTACATCAAACTCCATTGAATGAAACAGCAGTGATTGGAGTATTGTACACAATTGGAATGCCAGATCCTTTCTTGTCATTGGTAACTTAATAATTAAATAACAGTACCAGTGTGATCTAGTACAAGTTTTTATCATAAGTCACTTAATTAATTAATGGAAGCTTCTATGGTGCAGTCAGAAAACTGACTTTTTTGAAAAAGTTAATTTTGATTTTAAGGTTTGATTCATTTTTAAATTGTTGATTAATGATCAATAGTAATTCATGTAGTAATGTTTGCAACATCTTGGACTTACAGGTACTATTTTATCATTGCCATCTTTAACATGCAAATAGATTTGATGATATTATGTGATAGTCTTAAGTGTTACACTTTGTGGGGTGTTACACTTAAAACAAGGTAGGATAAAATTAGATTAAGTGTAGTATTGTTAATATGATGAATTGATGATACTATGGGGACTGAACTTTTGATGTCACTGTACAAACAGTGGGCTGTTACTCACTACACTTTTGATATTATAGTGTTAACTTCATCAGAAAAATCATTTTCACGACTTCACCATAGAATTTTCCTTAATTAAATTAATATATGTGACTTATACTATTTTTTTTTCATCTTTTTCATATAGTTGGAAGATGACTTGGAGGCAATTTCTAATAATACTGCCGGGGAAGAAAGAGCAGTGGGTGTAATTGATCCTAATCAGATTAATTTCAACACAACAAAGTATTATAGATACATGGGTTCTCTAACTACACCCCCATGCAGTGAAAATGTTACTTGGACAGTCATTAAAGAGGTTAGTAATTAATTTAAATTTAATTGTCTAGCTCCACTTAACTAGTTTAATTGGCCACATTTCTTTGATTATAAATTTTCCTTTTACTAGCTATATTCCTATTTAATTTTATAACCTATTCAAATGACTAGGTGAAATCTGTTTCACAAGAGCAAATCGAATTGCTTCAAGCTGCTGTTCATGATGTAAGTTACTTTCATATATAAAAAAACACTTATATAAGGACTAAAAATCGAAGAATTTTTTTAGAGGGATTAAAATAAAAAGTTTGTATATTTATAGTGACAAAAAACATATTTTACCCTAAATTTAGTCCATATTTTGCATGGATTCTTTTTTCATAATATTAATTTTATCAAATATTTTGCATGGATTCTTTTTTCATAATATTAATTTTATCAATCAATCTTGTTTATAAATCTAGTATGTATAATATATATGCCAACCAACCACAATATACCTTAATTTTGCAGGACTATGACTATAATGCAAGACCATTGCAGCCACTAAACAACCGCTTAGTGCAGCTGAACTATTATGGAGTTGGCCCATGAGTATGATAAGAAATCTTAGTATTCATCATAGTCTATAGATTCTTCTATTTAGGATGAGTCGATTTTAATTGTAATAAGCATGAAGTGTCACTCTAGAATTCAGGAGAATTCTGTTATGCCATGTTCTATATGCATTGTAAAATAATCTATGATGAAAAAGAAGTTAGCCTAGACGAATAGCATTTCCTTTATTGCATTATCTTATTTACCTCGTTCTCTATGTTTTATTTTAGAGGAGTGTTATTTGAACAACCATTTGGTTGACAACTTTTGGAACAACCATAATTTACAAAGAAAAAGTTGGTATTTGTACGAAAACCAAAGCAATAGAGAGATAAAGTAAAAAGTAATGTAAATATGAGAAAGAAAACTGTCACAAAAGTTGTCATAAAATGGATGTTCAAATATCATTTCTCTTTATTTTATTGTGGCATACCCTTAGGCATCTCCTTCCGAGGTTGTTTATCTACAATAAAACTGAGTGTCCTATATAGTGAAACAATTAGATCAACGATCATACAATCTTTCATAGACGATATCAACATAAAATGCAAAATCTTCGTGCTTCACCAACACTTCATCAAATGTTCTCTAGGATAGGTCAATATCGACAAGAATGCAAGCATAGTGGCTGAATGCTCTCCTCTTTGTTGCTTTATCAATCAACATGAGAGTACCTACCCCGCTTGATATTTCAAACAATGTTCGTGGCAGCCAATATTCTTGGGTGAGGTCCATGATTCTGAACGTTGGATTGCCTTTGTGTGTAAGGGTTGAAATCATGTTCCCCCTTTGAGAGGCACAACAAATCTGGACGAAGGTTATAGGTACCAATTTCCCAAACCTTCATCTTATCTTATCTTCATGAACCGAAAATCAAAATTGAACGGATCCACGAACAAGAGAGATCAACCTCCATTGGCCAAAATCCTTCTAAGCTGTCTGCAGCTTCGACGAGTGATCGCAAGAGGTTAAGGACTTATTTCCCTTATTCATAACTAATCGACCATGTAAATTATTCTTGCAAGCTTCCACACCTTGATCATAAACTTCTTGTGTGAGTTTGATGCAAACTAAATCCCCTTTGATGCAAGGTCTAAGTAATTGCATGAAAAAGAGATCATCAAAATTAACAAGGCTTGAGCGAAGGAACAAAGCTAACCTATTGGTGGCTTTGAGGGCGGCGTGGTGGCGGTGGAAAGTACCTTTCTGGGATATTGATGGCTGCAAGGCTATGATGGGCGAATAGAACCGTATACCATGAATACCTGAAACCTTATCAATAAGCGTGGTGTGCGATAACCTGATCGTGGTAGAGCTTCTACACTTGTATCAAACTCTCACACTATATTTTGTTTTATTATTACAAAGAGGGATAAAATCCCAAAGAAAGGAAAACTACAACGAAACCAACCAAGGGACATATATCCCCATATAATTAGCAACTTACAAATGACTAAATTGAGTCAGTGACTAAATTGAGTCAGACAAGACTCACACCAACAAATTTGGCATTCAAAAAACATCCAAGATTAGCTAATGCACCTATACATATTAGCTTCATGATATGAGTGTCGCACCTAGTGACGGATCTTGGGTGGTTTTGTTAGGGGTGCCATAAAACTATAGAATATGTATATATAACTATTTTAAACAATATACACAAATTGATAGTTGGTATATGGTGGTTAATTTTGCTTTGTTAATTCCTCTTAACAAGGGCTCAAGTCCTCCAATGACCTTTTTTTAAAAATAAAAATAAAAATAGTAAAATACAATAGATATAGAAAAAATGGTCTCCAATTAACTTGAACCCGCGATCTCATGCAAAAAAAAAAAAAAAAATTAAGCATGTGCCTATTGGATACCATTTTCCCTATTTCTATTGAAGCTTAACAAGGTTCAAGTCCTCAAAGACCTTCTATGTGTTTTTATTACAATTTAAAGGAAAATGTCAAGCTAAGCTAAAAGGTGAGGGAAGCATTTCTTCAAAAGAGGGAGAATAGAATCCTGAGTATGTATAATCATTCCATACCCTATCTAATTGCTAAGTCTCCATTATATCCTTACCTTCTGTGACACTTGTCCCACTTCTTTCTCATATTTTTTTATGCTAGGTATTAGTCTATATACCCATTGGGGTATATATTATACCCGTTGGGTTATATAAAAGTCTTAAAATATCATTATTGTAAATTAAGTGTAAATTGATTAGCATTGATTAGTCATGAATGTATAGGATCAATATTGATTAGTATTGGTCAAAATCTGATTGTATATATACAAACCAAAAGGAATGAAAAGGCAAGACCTATTATTCCAACATGGTATCAGTAAGCATCAGGTACTGATCCAAGAACCTTAATTTCTTTCCCTACCGTCGTCGGCCTCCCGTTCCTCCCAAACACCCATGCCGGCCACTTTCTCCCATTTTCTCTTCTAAAAAATCTGATCACCCACCACCATCTCATCACGTCCGGTGTTTCATCAACCCCCTCTTCCCCTACCAAAAACTTGTCCCCTCATTCTCAATCTACAGCTTTGGCAACAACAACATCACCTCCGACCCACCTCGCCATCACCATTTCAAACATCACAAATTTCATCAAAATTACCTTGAGTATTGAAAAGGGTCTATATAACATGTGGTCTGAACTGTTCAAAATTCATGCCCGTGTTCATCAAGTAATTGATCATATCATCCCCAACGAAGCTGCACCCTCTCCTGACCTAAAAACCACTTATCCTAATCTCTGTCATTCTTCCTTTTTACAATTCTCTGTCATTTACTTGTATGCCTTTTGACATCGTTCATAGTGATCTTTGGACCTCTCCAGTGTTAAGTTTCGGGGGGCATCGTTATTATGTGTTATTTCTTGATGACTTCACCTATTTTTTGTGGACTTTTTCAATCAGTAACAAACCACAAGTCTATTCCATTTTTTCACAATTTCGTGCTCACATTCAAACACAATTTGAATGCCTAATAAAATGTTTTCAATGTGACAAAGGCAAAGAATATGATAACAATCTTTTTCAAAAATCTTGTGAACAAAATGGAATGTCATTTAGATTTTATTGTCCTCACACCTCCCCTCAAAATGGAAAAGCTGAAAGAAAAATTCGTACAATAAATAACATCATCTGCACCCTCCTTGCTCATGCTTCTATTCCTCCAATATTTTGGCATCATGCTCTTCAAATGGCCACTTACTTACACAACATGATTCCAAATAAGAAACTTAATCTTCAATCACCCACAAAAATTCTCTACCAAAAAGACCCAGCTTATTCACACCTTCGTGTATTCGGTTGTCTTTGCTATCCCCTCATTCCATCCACCACTAGAAATAAACTCCAACCTTAGTCTACACCATGTTTTTTTCTAGGTTATCCGCCTAATCATAGAGGTTATAAGTGCTATGAATTGTCAAGTCGTAAAGTCATTATCTATAGGAACGTTCTGTTTGAGGATAATACTTTTCCGTTTTCTACAAGAATGCTCCTACAATGCCAAACTACAATTTCTTAGATGACGACATACTTCCTCTTGCTCAGTCACAATTATATACTACACCTCAAACGACCCCTTCTCCCCACATAACTACTCCTTCTCCACCTTCACCCACGATTCGACACATCTCTCCTTCTCCACCTTCACATACGGTCCAACAATCATCTCCCTCTCAATCATCACCTACGGCCCAAGATATCACTACCTCTCAAACTACACTCATATCCCATATAAATTCTCCTTCCCCAACACCGACTTCCAAAACACAAACTTCTCCTACCTCCCCACCTCAACATATAATCACACTTGTCTCCCCACATGCACCTCCCAACATGGTATTTTTAAACCTCGTCAACTTTTCAACGTACACATATCAACCCCTCAATCCATTTCTCCTTTACCCACAAACCCAATTGATGCATTAAAAGATCACAATTGGAAGATGACCATTAAAGACGAATATGATGCTCTTACTAATAATAAGACGTGGGACTTAGTTCCTCGTCCCTCTAATGCTAATGTTATTCGAAGTTTGTGGATTTTCAGGCACAAGAAGAAATCTGATGGTTCATTTGAGCGTTACAAAGCTCGTCTTGTAGGCAATGGTGCAAATCAACAATCTGGTATTTATTGTGGTGAAACATCAGCCCCGTTGTTAAACCGACCACTATTCGCATGGTTCTTAGCATTGCTTTATCCAAGTTGTGGTGTCTTCATCAACTAGATGTCAAGAATGCTTTCTTGCATGGAAATATTGATGAAACGATATATATGCACCAGCCTCCTAGCATTCGTGACTCCCAACATCCTGAGCATGTCTGTCTCCTCAAAAATTCACTTTATGGTCTCAAACAAGCACCTCGTGCCTGGTACCAAAGATTCACTGACTATGTTGCCACATTGGGTTTCTCTCACATCATCTCTGATCATTCTTTATTCATTTACCATCATGATAATGATACAACTTATATTCTCCTTTACGTTGATGACATCATTCTCACTGCTTCTTCTGATGCTCTACGTAACGCTATTATGTCTAAACTTAGCGTTGAGTTTGCCATGAAGGATTTGGGTCCTCTGAGTTATTTTCTAGGAATATTTGTCACTAAACATACATGTGGTCTTTTCTTATCCCAAAAGAAATATGCAGAGGAGATTGTAGAACGAGCTGACATGTCCTCTTGCAAGTCATCACCTACACCAGTTGATACCAAGGCAAAACTCACTCCTTCTTCAAGGAATTCATATCATGACCCGACAGAATATCAGAGTCTTGCATGTGCTTTGCAATACTTAACATTCACAAGACCTGATATCTCCTATGTTGTTCAACAAGTATGCTTATTCATGCATGATTCTAAAACACAGCATATGTCGACTTTGAAACGTATCATTCGATATATTCACGTCACTTTTGATTTCGGACTTCATTTATATCCCTCTTCTGTCAGCAAACTAGTATCTTACACTGGTGCAGATTGGGCTGGCTGTCCAGACACTAGAAGATCCACTTCTGCCTATTGTGTCTACCTTGGTGATAATCTAATCTCTTGGTCTGCCAAGCGCCAACCCACACTTTCTCGGTCTCATGCAGAAGTTGAATACCGCGGAGTCGCAAATGTAGTATCTGAATCTTGTTGGATTAGAAATTTATTATTGGAACTGCATTGCCCAATCACAACAGCTACTTTGGTCTATTGTGATAATGTGAGTCCGGTTTACCTTTCTGGCAACCCTGTTCAACATCAGCGCACCAAACACATCGAGATGGATATTCATTTTGTGCGTGAAAAGGTGGCCCGTGGACAAGTAAGAGTTCTACATGTTCCTTCATGTTATCAAATTGCTGACATCTTCACCAAAGGTCTTCCGTTGGAACTCTTTCATGACTTTCGTGATAGTCTCAACATTCGTCTACCTCCAGCTTCGACTACGGGGGTGTATTAGTCTATATACTCATTGGGGTGTATATTATATCCGATGGGGTATATAAAAGTCTTAGAATATCATTATTGTAAATTAAGTGTAAATTGATTAGCATTGATTAGTCATGAATGTATATAATCAATATTGATTAGTATTGGTCAAACTCTGATTGTATATATACAAATCAAAAGGAATGGAAAGGCAAGACCTATTATTCCAACACTAGGTGTATTCTTTAGATGTGTTATTTCAATCATAACATTACGTGTCTCATTAAAATCAACATTGTCCTCAAGGTTGAAGTTAGGATAATGCACTTGGACAATAGTAGGCATATTTCCAAGTGATCTCCAAGTTAAGCGAATCCAATTGTTTGGATTGTAAGGACCCTTTTTAATGGAAAAAATAATCACTGCCACTCGGATCCCATATCTTACAGTGTCCTGAAAAAACAAAAAGCCGAACTCGAACTAGACGAAGCTTTGCATGGTGTGCCTGATATGCGAGCATTTTAGTTATCTCAACATTCGTAATAACCACCTTATAGGAAGGATGTGCACTCAAGAATACCACTATGTGCTTTCTCAACAAGATCACTACACTGAACATAAAGCTTCTCAAATGAAACTTGATTTGACACCAAGAAATCATCTAAAATGTTTTGAAGTTGAGTATTGTAATCGATGTTGATCACCTCTTTCTTCCCTCCACAATGACTACATGGTTGGTTTGCCTCACAACAATCATTTTTCTTGTTTAATCTCGAGATTTTATTGTCCCATTGTTTTATCTTCACAGATAGAAGATATTTTTCATACTGCAACGTAACAATCTCTTCTATGTCATAAAGGCGTACCCTGTCTACTAACCTGTCTATCATGGCTAAAAAACTTGGATAAACTCTTTAGCAGCACAGTATAATGAGATAAACATGAAGGGATCAAATCATAAAAATAAAATAAAAAATCAATTTTTTTTTATATATAAACAAAAATATAAATGACAGAAATCCTAAATAAAAACAAAATTGCCAAGTTGAAATGATTCAACAGTCCCCGGCAGCGGCGCCAAAAACTTGATAGACTTTTAGCAAGTGTACTAAAAATACATCGAAGTAATAAAATTTATAAGTTCGTATCCACATGGACTGTTTCAATTTCTACTCGGGAAAAGCGTTAAAATAAAGGATGTATTAAATTTATGGGTTGCCCTAGGCAATTGGACTTGGTTGCATAAAACTTAATACAAAGTAAATAAAATGGTTTGATAATTGGATTAAAACAGATGATCAAGCCTTTCAAATCCTCTATTGCTCATTGTGAGTAATTTGGCTCTCTTCTCTCTCAAAGAAATTAACCTAGCTTTACGACGGATTAACTAAGTGGTGTTGATCAATCTCTTGACTCAAAACCCTTTCCTAAGTTATAACCTTTTAATCTCTTAAACCGATTAAATAACTGCGGAAGCTATGTCAGAACGTTAATTCATAAGCCATAATCCTCAATTTCCTATCTCTAGGTTCCTATGTTGAATTAAACAGAATTACTATTTCAGGATTAAAAGCTAGGGTTAGTAGTCATTCAATTCCTAAGATCAATTTATGTGATTGAAAGAAGTTAGGGTTAGTAGTCATACAAACAATCATAAGAAAAGCATTAAGCACAAATAATTCTGAATAAAGACTAGGTTTTCATTGATGTTAAAGAGAGTTCTTAAAAAATTACACCATCACAAATCACAAAGATTCATCTCATGGCTTAATCAATCTAAGAGTTTAGCTACTCATAACTAAACCATAAAATACATAGAAAATAATGAACATACATAAATCAGAACCAACTATGAGTTGGGTGAGATCCATTGCGCGTTCTTCAGCTTCCTGGTGCCGTCTATGCTCTATTTAGGTCTCCAAAATCGCACCCCTAATCTCTGGTCGCTTATCGCTTTTATAGAAAGAATTTTAGGGTTTCAGAAAGCCCACCATCGTGCCACGTTTCGAGACCATCGTGGCACGATTTGCTCATTAATCCATCGTGGCACGTTACACATCCATCGTGCCACGATTTTTCCAGCATCTTCAGGTAAATTCCACGCTTCAAACGTGCAACGATTCAGGTCCATCGTGGCACGATCCAGTAGCTAAATTCTTGCATTCTTCTCCAATTTGTACAAAACATCTCTTTTATGAATCTTGAGCTATTGAATCATGTATACAAGCATTTGACTCTCAAAACATTACAAAAAGGACACAAATATGACTAAAAAACTAGTATTGACGTACTGTCATCAATGAGTCAGCAACTCATTGGACCAATCAACAGTGACACGTTAACTAATCAATGACGTGGTAGTGATTAACTAGGTTGAGGGACTTGTTGTAGCAACAAAAGTAAGTATTTATGTTATTGTCTCCACAGGGACTGGTGCGATATTTTAAGCCGTTCAACAATCAATATCGTTCTGAGCTAAGGTTGTCGGGTATTTTGTTTCATAAACTATCAACTAAGAACTTATAAACGGGACGAGAGTTAACAAAGAAGTAAATATGCTAGGATTAAACTTCATCAACCTACTCGTACGTATTCTCGGATTTGGGTTGCGGATTCTAACTATCAATTGATATTATCACATATTGCTCAACAACATCATTCGTGTC
>Ga0315915_1001242_pt1 | contig 30401 bp, 13 predicted proteins | sample MpolbnodulesMG_FD_207738 | JGI IMG/M metagenome (GOLD analysis project Ga0315915, IMG submission 207738) | Medicago polymorpha root nodule microbial communities from Los Angeles, California, United States - branched nodules | ecosystem: Host-associated > Plants > Roots > Nodule | place: USA... | reverse complement strand
GTCATCGTTAAACCTAATTCCGGTGAATTTTCTCTCTTCTTCCTTTGTTCTTCCGGTGCGCTCGGTTTTATAATTTTGTTTACTGAAATAAGATGTGTTTGATAATTTTTTTTGAAAGTCCCCCTTACAAATTTTAAACCCCCCAAAATTTATATGGTGACATAATAATTGGATGTCAACTAACATATTAAAAATCAATATTACAATCCTTAAAAAAAAAAAATGATTAAATTAAACTGATAACTAGTATTAAAAAATTAAGAACTCAAAAATAATAGGTTAATGCAATATATCATACTAATATAAAAAAGGTATTAAAATATAAATATGTTGTTTGGTTAGGTTCGGTTCAATTTTAAAAAGTTAATTAACTTTTGTGCCATATTTGCTATGCACATCTCAATGTTGCATGGGGAGTAAGCAAATGTTATGTCACATATTCAATTATGAAAGATAATAAGACAATTTTTCTTGCACACCATTTTAGCTAGAGCTAGATAAGAATTTGCAAAGTAGCTCAAACCATCTGTCCGAGCTAGCCCAAAATTATTTGGTTCGGTTCATGCGATTATTCGGATCAAGCGGGTTGTAAAACCGGATTCTGTTGGTTTAACACGGTCAATTTTGGGTGGATGAAACCAAACATCCTTAATATAACAAAATTACAAAATAATATTTGATTATGCACTTCGTCAACCAACATAGTCGATCAATGTGACAAAAATTAAATACATTTAAAGATTTATATGAGAATATTAACATAACATTTTAAGATTATAACTATTTTGATTAAGGGAATGCAATGACAAATTTAAAATATCGATAATGGATTGTTATAGGTATCCTATTCACCGGTACCCATATCCAACCAAAATAATAGGTGTGTAAGATTTTTTCCTCCACTTAACATTGTCGTCTCACATATTACCCATTTTCTTCTCATTCTCACATCATCTTTCTCTAGAACAACAACGCCCCTCTCGCTTCTCTCAACCCAAATCACCATGTTTCTCTACATCTCTTCTCCCCTCAACTTCATTATGTTGCTCTATTCTCTCATGCTTAGATCATCCATCTCTCTTCAACTTTTCAGTAGCAAATTGTTTTGTGCTATGCTAGATCTATTATAATATGGATTTGTTCGTCCCTATTTTCTTCCATATCCATTATTTAATAAAAACCAAAATTATATAACATCTAGATTTGAGATTGATGTATTTAAAATTTCTATCTCTAATCAAAAACTCATTTTTATCTCAGCTTGAGAAATCACTAGTTTGTCAAAGATTCCGTTCTTCTGTTATGTGTGGAACAAATGAAAAGACTTGAATTTTTTTAACTTGTTGTTCTGTTTATGTATGATTTCCAATATCTAAACAGTTCCAACCCACCCGCACCAACCAACAATCCGCTCAAACCGAAAACCGATCAAACCGATGACTCTAACAGAAAAAATTGAGTGGGATTTTCTCACCCACGGTTGGCCGATGGTTCATAATTTTCGGTCGGCTGCCAACCAAAACCGACAGTTGTCAAGCCATAATTTTAGCGACGATAAACAAAAATGTAAAAGTTGAGCGTAAAGAAACTACAATGTAATAACAACAACAAAATTAATAGAATTTAACAATCCCATCACATCTCAATATTGGAGTAGTTACATTTTGAAAAAAAATTGATTTAAGTGCTTGATTTAATTCGTCTCGAATAGAAATTGTTAAGATCTTTCACATTTAGGCATCAGTTTGATAGAATTAAGTAATTAGGTTAATCATAGTTTTGTGACACTTGTTTCATAATTGCAATGAATGGAATTTTAGATTTTATGACTGTTGTTTCATAATCAGAAATTCTTAAGATTTTTTTGTGGTACAAAAATTCTTACGATTTAACTCATGCTTAAACAATTAACATTGTGATCAAGCACACAATTGTGTCAATGAAACATATAATTTATAGCATCTATGATAAACCCACCGAAATCCGTTACACTTAAGGTTAAGAGTTGAATCCACAACTTTGCGGATGAATCAACTTACATTTGTGAGTCTCTTGGTAATTGTGGCTTTTACCAAGAAGACTAATTGGTATTCACATTTGACAAATAATTATTTTCGTCCTTAAATATTTAGTGAGTATCCACAACAATCCTCAATATAACGAAATTATAAAATAATATTTGATGATTCATTTCGTCATCCAACATAGTTGATGGATGTAACAAAAAATTAAATACATTGAAAGATTTATATGAGAATGAATTTAACTATTTTGATTAAGGGAATCCACAACTTTAAAATATGGATAATTGGATTATTATATTTGCCCATTCACATTTCAACAAAATATTATAGTCACGTTGATCCAAAACCTGTCAGTCTTGTCGTATTGTTTGAATTGGTCCACACCTCATCTTTAGATACCTCGTCCTCAAGTACACTGAGAACTGAGAGAATCTAGCTAAAACTCAGTAACAACCAATGGATTCTGAAGGCGATCACACCCATGAACATGAACATGATCATCATCACCATGACCACGATCACAAGCATGGTGATTCATTCATAGGCGCTGATGGAAAAGTGTACCATAGCCACGACGGTCTTGCACCACACTCCCACGAACCAATCTATTCACCCGGATTTTTCAGCAGAAGAGCTCAACCTCTTATCAACAGAGACTTCAACGAAAGAGCTTTCACTGTTGGCATTGGTGGACCTGTTGGTACTGGCAAAACCGCTTTGATGTTAGCACTCTGTCAGAATCTAAGAGATCGCTACAGTCTGGCTGCCGTGACTAATGATATATTTACCAAAGAAGATGGTGAGTTTTTGGTGAAACATAAAGCGTTGCCAGAAGAAAGGATACGTGCTGTTGAAACTGGTGGGTGTCCTCATGCTGCTATTCGTGAGGATATTAGTATTAATCTTGGTCCACTTGAGGAGCTTTCGAATCTTTATAAAGCTGATTTGCTTCTTTGCGAATCTGGGGGAGGTATTATTATGTCTTACTCACTTTTTAAATAATTTGTTAGTCATTCACTGTGATTCAAATTGAGTTGTTGTAGGTTTGATTGTGCATTGACAATAATTGATTTCGAGTGTTAAAATCAATTCTAAAATCAAACAGAATCAATTCTGGAGGCAAAATAAATTCTAGTAAAAAACAACCAAACATGTCACAATTAATTCTACACCTCTACAACAAATTTTGGCCTCTCTAGAAGTGAAACCAAACATACACTTAACATAATGTAGTGATTAGTGAATCACTAGTTTAGTGTGTGTTTGGTATCACAATTCTTTTGCCAAAATTATGGTGTTCAGTGTTCTGTCAAACTCCCCATGAATTCAAACATGTATTTTGTGTTTTTGGTTTCATAGTGGGAAGAGTCAAAAGTGATTCCAGTCACGTAAATATTTTTACACTTTAATGTATTCAAACATAAACCACTTTACGTTCAACTCACTTTTAACTAAAATCAATTAATTCAAAATCAATTTTTGTTGCATAGTCAAGTACTCAGTTTCTTAATCTTTAGGTATAAAAAACTTTGATCATATTAGTACTTTTGGATCGTTAGTTTAGTACTTTAGTTCCTAAAATTCTCGCGCATAGACTAATTCGATCAATTGATATGGATGGTTTGATCTACAATTTTCAGTTTTAGATAACATTTTAGAATTTTATTAGTTTAAGAGACTAATTATCTGACACCTACAATTTCAGGACTAAAATGATGATTTACTCTCTCTATGTTATTACACTTGTTTATGTTTTTAAGTTTGATATAAAAAAACTTTGGATGTTGATTTCAGTTTTTGTGCAGATAACTTGGCTGCCAATTTCAGCAGGGAACTGGCTGATTATATTATTTACATCATAGATGTATCTGGTGGGGATAAAATTCCTAGGAAAGGTGGTCCTGGAATCACACAAGCTGATCTCCTTGTAAGTGCTATACGCAAAACTATCTGTGGCACTCATAAATCTGTCTATATACAATTCTTTTCATTTTATTTTTGAATTTGATGATTATGGAACTAATTGGACTTAATTTCAGGTGATAAACAAGACTGACCTTGCACAAGCAATTGGAGCTGACTTGGGTGTCATGGAGCGGGACGCTCTTAGGATGAGAGATGGGGGGCCATTTGTATTTGCTCAGGTTAGTTTAGGACATTATCTAGTGTTTTTTTCTTGCAACCTTTGTGGCTTTGAGTATATCCAGCAAAGACTCAGATTCTCTGCAGTCAGGGAATCCACACAGTCACGTAGTCAGCACGTAAGGAGTTGTTCGATCAAAGATCAGATGGCTTGGATCGCTTGATGGAGGATACCCGACTTCAGGGAATCCAATTCCCAAGTTAATGCCTATTAACATTGTTGGGTCATCTAAACCAATGTTTTAGAAACCAAACTGGACATCAAATTGGAAATCTCCGGGTCATGGTTCAACTGCTTTAAACTGTTCAAACCAAGATTGAAGCGCGGTTGAACCCTCATATAACTGAACCATAACAGTGCCGGAACACAGTTCAGTCAGTTGAACCGTCCAGTCTAGTTTTTAAAACATTGAGCTTTAACTCTTTATCACATCAGATAGAACACTTTGAATATTTGGGAGGAGCGGTAGGGTTAGTCTGTAGTTTGCACTAACTTTGCTAATTGATGATTGCTGGAGGAAATATACAGATCCATAAAGTACATTAATTTGTGTAATGATGAGAGTATTTGAGGTTCCATCTACAAAAGTTAATGCAAAAGCAGATATATTCTACTTATAGAAATATACTTATTCATATGCACTACTATCCAACAAAAATACTAAAATAGGTTGTTTGATGGTTCACCAAACAGCTAAGTAGCTGCCCTAAGCATATTGTCCATCAAAAAATTGCATGTTGGATTTAATTGAGTTGGTATATACATTAGGTTTGTATCTTGGTCTTCGAATTAATTTCATTCTTCTTCTGCTCCATCTTAACTGTTGAGGAGAAAATAACTGGTCCAGGTAATAAATTTGAAAGAGAAGTAAATCCTCCCAAGAATAACGAATGCTTTCTTTCCATGTTATTTCTCAAATGACTGGTGTTTGCTTGTTATTCTTTCCGTGTTAATTTCCTTTCCTTTTTGCTTCTCTGTTGAGCTCATTTGCTCTCCCATCTTGCATAAATATCATTCCCATTCTTGAGTGTATTCTGAAGTTATTGCTTCATCTTTCATAATAGTAAGGAATCATTAATACAACGTGAATGACCTAACCTTTAAAATCATGTATAGTCATAAAACTAATGAGCATTTTGCCTTGGTATCTGGTTGGAATTGCATATTTACCCCGTTTAAACAACTGAGTTGTTCACAAGCAACTGTCGTAGATCCACAATCAGAATTTATATCAGGCACCTTCAGAGAAAATTGATTGATAGATTGATTGGTGGGTATGTTGTATAGTGAATCTTAGATTTGTTTTTAAATAGGAAATTGCGAGTATTTATGATTGAAAGTTGGCTATATAGCATTGAACGTGTGTGTTTTTCTCATTTGATTTATAGAAGTGCATCAAGGTTTACATGAAGCATTTTTTCTTACTCAAATTTTACTTCTGCTTATATAACTATTTAGCACAAAATACTGTGGGCGAGCTGCGCTTCTTTGTGACATCTTTAAGGCAGTAATAATAGCACAGCTTGTTGTGAGCTTATTGTTGTTCAACCAAATCACTCACCCTATAGCACATCAATTTTTTTCCGTCAGATTTTGAATTTCTAGCAGCCTAACAGCATTCTTTATATGACCTGTCTTGTATTACGAATAACGATGACCTGCCAATATTTTACTACTCTTGTTAACTTTCTTTCTGCATCAATGTACAGGTGAAGCACAATGTTGGAGTAGAGGAAATTGTGAATCATGTTTTACAGGCATGGGAAGCAGCCACAGGGAAGAAACGCCGTTGACATTTCTTTGAAAAATGTTGTTGAACTCGGATCGGTCAACAGGGGAATGATATATAAGAAAGCTGGTAGCTCGAGTGAGGAGCGGAGCCTAGTTTGTTGTCTTTTCATTCATGTTAAGAAACTATTTTTTGAAGCATGTTACTGGACCTAATCAGTGTGTATGAGTTATGCGTCTATTAATCGCCAGTGGTCGTTTGGTATAAATATGCAAATTCACACATCTATAAATGTGTATGGATCACATATCTATCTACCCTGGCTATGGCTACTATGTTAAATAACTCTTTTCATTCATGTTGGGCAAGTTGACATCTAGATCTCTTCATAAATATGCATGAGCATATATGAGATTATTTTATCACCTCCATTTAGCAAATACATGCTACATCTGTCTAGATAGCTTCAATCCATAAATTAGTTTATTCAATTTAATTGAGTAATAGCCTTAAGGACTTGAGCTATGTCCATGCACGATTGTTGTGTTTGATGTGCAATGCTTATCCAGTATATTTAACTTTGAGCTTCAATATGTTTTAGTCCCCAAAAATAGGGTAATTATTAATTTTGGTCCTTAGAAAATTTCTGTCAATTTTTTGTTTCTCTCTCTTTTCTGAAAATGATCACAGTTGGTTCTTCTCAATTAGAAAAGAGGGACTAAAAGCTGACCAAAAGAATACAAAAAGATCCAATGGTGATCACTTTTCAGAAACTTGGGACTAAAAACATACTTAAGTCTTAACTTTAAATGTGTTTTTATGTGATATTTAACAAGCTTATGAACTCCTTTGGATTGTTATTATTATTTATTATTTATAGGCCATAATTTATGGCAGATCCATCATCATGCCTCAATTGACTAGAGACTAAGTTCTTATAAAAAATCCAGTGTTTTCAAATGTAATGTTAGTTGTTCATTGCTATTTAGGATGAATCAATTTGAAATACACAAACCGTCTGCGGAAGGGTTAGCTGGTCTAAATCACCACATGCTTATTTAAAATGTAATATAGATTCATTATTTCCTTTAAATCAAAATTTTGTTGGTATCTTATAAAAGAAAATATTATTGGTAGTTGGCTGCAAAATACGTGGTGGATAGCATTCATTCTTCATAGGCAAATTAATCCAAGTATGGTGTTGTTTAGAAGATTGTAGAATCTTACTCGAGTCTTCATTTTAAAAATTTCGACATTGAATTTTTAAAGAGAGAAACAAACGTGGTAACTCATATTTTAGCAAGGTAACCACATTAACATCTAACTCTCAGTCCTACTCTTCTACATTTTTGAATATTTAATTATTGATGAAATGAATTAATTATTCTCCAGTTAAAAAATGGTGTATCCAAAAAACAGAAAACATTTTAAAATATAACAAAGAGCCATACAATAGGAATCTTCAAACAAAACAAAAAATTAATCAAATTTTTCTTAAACTACTGTCAAATATATTTTTTTGGTGATCAAACCACTGCTTAATTTTTTTTATCAAACCACTGTTTAGTTGTCTAGTTTGCTCATAGCAAAAAATTGGTATGAATGTCTTTTTGATGAAAAAAAAGAGGATGGATATTGGTAATGCACAACAGTACAGAAAAAAAATCTTTCAAAAAGAAAATAAAGTATAGCCAATTACATATTTACAGAAAAAAGTTTGAACCAATGTAGTGCGATCCTGGCAAAATGATGTGAATATTTTGGGGACCTTTTTTGCAATGAAATAAACAAAAAATTAAAATGCGGTGAGCGTGGATCGAACACGCGACCTTCAGATCTTCAGTCTGACGCTCTCCCAACTGAGCTATCCCCGCTGTTGGTAATTCTTTACTACTTATAGTATAAAATGTCAATATACAATCACATTTTTAATATGGATGATCATCTTTGTTTTCAACAGTTTTTTTTTTTCCTTCTTTCGATTGAGCCTGTCACCCTCCCACTACTATTTTATTTATTCTCTTTTTAACACATTCTATTGCCATCGTGAATTTAAAATGATACATTTCAAAAAACATTAATATTGATAGCCAACTCTCCCTTTCATTTTCTTAACTGATAAATTCATACATAAGAATGATAGCATGTATGTGTGAGCCATCATAAATTTGATCGTTGGTAATAGAGTGCTTGAGATCAAAGTATTCATGATTGTTTACTCGTGAATGAACAACACCACATTCTTCCATTTGAAGTATTGCAATATAAATATATCATCAAATAATATTTAATTATTTTTTCCAAATATAGTCCACACTCTGCTTCTTACATTGTCTACACAATCTATGGTCAGTATTCACATACACACTTATAATGTTCATTAATACATGTGAAAACTATACATTGAAAAATCTGTGAAGAAAAATAATGACATACACCAATCAAACTTCACTTTTTGATGAATGCACTCTATCATATCTTTCATAAAATCATCTTCCACTTACATATAAAGTGCAATCGCCAAAAACCAAAGTGAAAAATTAACAAGCCAACAGTCTAATCAAAATGTAACAGAAAAGTGTCATCACATATTTTTTTTACAAATCAAAGTGATAAAGGTCAAATCTCACTAGATCATGGCAAACACTTATAATACCTCGTCACATATTAGTCAAACAAATTTCCAAGTGCATTTATCTTTCCACATGCAATTGGCAACATCTCCTTTTGATTTTGTTGCCTTTGAGGAATATCTTGGTAAGATGACATAGTTGATTCATCACTTCCTTCAATCACTCCTTGCTTTCTCATATATTCCAATTTGTCTTGGAAGAGATAAATCAATCCAATGAAAAAGACTTCCACCGTAAAAAGTATAGTCCAAAACATTGTGCTTTTTAAGGTTCTCTTGTGATATGCTTTTAATCCTGTGTAAATGTTGATGATCCCCACAAAGGAAACTAGTGTCCCTAGTATCCAGTGTACAAAGTACCAGTAACTCCTCTCTTTCTTTCCCCTGCAAATTCAATTAGAATATTTAAAACAACTACTCCTAGATTAAAACATTATAGTAGTATGTTTGATTTTTTAAAACATTTAACTATTTTCATTTCATGTTATTACTTTTAAAATTTTAATTTGTTTAAACAATCAATGTAAAATTACACATATATACATTTAACTATATTCGATTGTTGTGACACTTTGTTATATGAATTCTTAAAATATCCTTTCAAATATATGTATAGATGTGATTATTGTGTAAAATTAGTCCCTCAAACTTTCATACAGAGGGACTAATTTGTCCCCGCATGAAAATGTGAGGAGCTAATTATTTTTTGTCAGACCCATTGAAAATTATGCGTAAATACAAGTAAAAACATTTTTTCAAACCAAATAAATTCTAAAGTTTTCCCTGCTGATTAACATGCATGCAGAAATACAGAAAATTAAAATGGCTATTTCTTATATGAACTATGATGTTTGTCTTGTTTGATTTATTAGCATTATATGAGGTGTAAATATTAATAAATTAACCTGTGAGGTCTGAAAAATCCAATGAAAGCTTGCACAAGTATAGCACCATAAAGTGCCAGACCTAATCTTTGATGGTTATTATCAAATGAATTCTCAAATTTTATCAATGACATAGCAGCTCCAACTGTGGCAAGAAGCACTGAAAGCATCTGTTAGATGAAATGTTAGACTATTTTACAACGAGGATAGAAATGTAAAAAGAAACATTGAGTATTTACAGTGCATCCAAAGAGCTTAAAAAAACTACAACTACTTCAAATGTATACAACTTATGGTTCTAACTAGTTCAGTTCAAATGATAGCCATGATAATGTTGTTATCAAGAAAAACAAATAAGAGTAATATAATCTTTTGTTTTTGATGGAAGAGTAATATAATCTTGTATGATATAAAAGAAAATAAATAATTAAAAAAAAAACATTGGACACACCACTATAAAAGTTAAAGCAAGTTATGATTATTTTGTTACACAGAGATCAAAATTTCAATGATTACACAATGTAACATTCAAGAAAGCATCTTGCATACTCCACTAAGATAATTTAACACTATTCCACTTGTCAAGTTTTTAACAAAAAAATGTAACTTTCATTGTATAAATTCTATTTTAATCACAAGAATTAATGGAAGTACATGACCTGAAAAGCAACATGGAAATAGAAGAGTATTCTGCTCCTTCTTGATCCAGGTTCTGCTTTATTGGATCCTCTAATTGTAAGTATCCCAAGAGGCATTAAGAATCCAACTGAACCCCATAGAAGCAATCCATGTAATGCTATATCTGATGCTTTTTGATGATTTACCTGATATATTAATTAACCACTAGTAGTTATAACTTAATTATATTTACACATTACTTCACAGTCATCATATAAGAAAATAAAAGATAGAGATAAGATAATAAAGACATGGTCACTACTAAAAATTGGTCACTAAATTGATACAATCAATCGCTATATTTTTTGAACAAATCAATCAATCGCTATATTGATTAGTGACCGGTTTATTTACCGATTTAAAATTGTTGCTAAACTAGACTGATTTAAAAGCTGTTTAAATTCTATTGCTGGCACAGCTTAAATAGTTAGCAGCATTGAGAAGAAGAACATGAAGATAAAATACATGCAAAATTCCAAAGAAATTGGCATACCTTATGAACTTTATTATCTGTGTTCCTGTGGCTGTTAAACTGATTCACTTCCTTCAAGGTTGTGCATTGAGTGAAAGGTAGAACAAATGCATAAAATGAAACTATAACAAAGCACACTGACTTGCAAGAAATGTGCATTCTCCTAGTACAATAACACTACAACACAAAACTACAAGGTACTAATTACTACCCTTAAGCTTCTCCCACTGTTTCTCTCTGAGTTTTGAAGCTAAATATGCTTTAAGATATGATTGTTTTTGGTATGGCAGAGGGAGCTTATAAAGTGTGTTAATGAAGGGACTTATCTGCTTTTTGTGTAAAGAAGCTTTAAATTTTTAAGGGGAGGATGCAATACAATACATGCAATATGAATATGTTATATGTCACTATGTGAGTTAGTTGAATGGAAATTCTAGCTTATATTAAAAAGAAAGTATATTAAAATTGAAAAAGTTGAGACTATACTACCTCACTTTCTAACGTGAGGTTGGTTGACATTTGATACTAATAGGTCAAAATCCTATTGATGTGCGCTTTGAATATATGTTTTAAAGCGGACAATTTTGTATGTGAAGGTAATTAAAGTGGATAAAATTAAGTCAGATCAATCAATGACAATTTTATTCTTGGGTCCATAAATCATTTGGTACAACAAGAATTGCCAGCAGCAGATCAACAAAAAGAAAATGCTATCTATCAACAGTATAAGTAGGAGTTACAGTAAAGGTGTTAAAACTTAAAAGCGATACATTTTCATATTTTGACTAGTTCATTAGTTCGTACTAACCTCACAATACGTGTGATGTTGCTGGATCAGTAGCGTCTTTGATACAAGTTTGACGCAATTTCAAGTCGGTAATGCTTTGATGTCTCATGATGTGTGATTAGGGTCGTCATGTTTATCATTTGATCGGATGAAAGTGCTCATCATTCACATATATTTGAATAGGCAAGTTATATATGGTATACAAAGAGACAAGTTTTGCACCACATACAAGTTTTGAGGTATTGTCCGCTTTTAGTGAAAACCATTCACGGCTTTGTCCTTTATAAAAGGCGCCTCGTTAGTTTGATGAGGGCGGGAGTTGTATGTAAACTACCCTTGGCCTCGACCCTCAAGCAATGTGGGACTTTTAAGGTGTACAGGAAGGCTAAGGGAGAGTTTTTCAAAATCGATCCCTAGTGAAGTCGCCACTGATTCGATTGGCCTTGAGAAGATGACTTGCTTGGTTGAGTCCTTCTCCGCCATGGAGGGGTGGTGTACCTGCACATGCTCCGACACCCAAGTTAGTAAGGGGTTCAATTGAGAATGTGTCTAATAATGGGGTAAAAAGTGTTACCAGACCCGATAGAAACGGAGGGACTTCAGCGCAATACGGGGGGTCTAAATAATAATTATTGATTTACAAACTTTCGATAGGCCCATATATTTGGGCTACCAAAAGCCCAGCCCAACACTACTTTCACAAAACCCTAATCCATAGATAAATTTCTTCTTCTCCCATATAAACGAAAACCATCGACGCTTTGTTCTCTCTGAAGAAGAAGAAGGTGCACGCCGGCGGATTGAAGCACGAACCCTACAGCTACAGCTTCAACAATGGTATGTTAAGTCCATAATCATTGATCTGTATCAATTTCCCTATAAACACTTTATGGCTTTCGATTTCAGTTTCGTTAAGTCATTGAGCATACAAAATTGATTTTTCTTAGAAATCGAAATGCTTTTCTCTAAGATCTGATAGTTTGCGAAATGATTGGTTATGTATTTGTAGTCGTCAAAGAGAAAGGTTAGAGAGCCAAAGGAAGAAACAGTGACTCTTGGTCCAGCTGTTAAAGATGGTGAACAAGTTTTTGGTGTTGCTCGTATCTTTGCTTCGTTTAACGATACTTTTATCGTGAGTCTATTTACCTTCTTTTTATTCCAAATTCTTTTAAGTGTTTTTTGATTTCTTGTTGTAACTCAATGAATTGATTTATTGCAGCATGTTACTGATTTGTCTGGGAGAGAAACACTTGTCCGTATTACTGGTAAGTGTGTTTCGATTTCATTTCTATTTAACATTAAATTTGCTTATTTTTTATATTTAGTTTGAACAAATTCTATGTGCAATTTCAGTGGATTTGAGTGGAAATCAGTTTTTATCTCATGTATCTTTTGTTTTTTAGATTTTTATGTTTTTACGAAACCTTCAACTAATTAGAAACATATGGAAGCCCCGTAGCGTAGATTTGGGCCTTGTTTGGACATTTCCAGCTTATAGCATTAGCACTTATCATGATATAGATATCAGGCCTGTATGAATTGGCTTATTTTTTAAAACATACGGTAAACAGCTTATGCAAATAAATAAGCTTTTATGTTAATTCATATGTTCTTACTAGCGAAAATTGGATCTGCATAAGTTTTTTGTGTTTCCATTCAAAAACATCATTGACAAGCATATGAACAATGCATTATTTTCATATGCTCAAAAAATAAGCTAGTCCAAAAAGGTCCATTTATTTATTTATATAGCAATAGACAAATAAATCCCAAGTGTTTTTGTGTAAAGCTACAACCTGTTTTCACCAACTATCTTGGAAAACTTATGAATATAAGCTGAAAACAGCTTATGAATGTCATAAGCAATCTTCCTAGGTTCTCTAAAACAAGTAGTGCTTATGCTAGTAGATAAGCTTAAATAATCCATTCCAAACAGACCCTTCTTGCCATTTACAACTTTGCTCTACTCTCTATCAATGACCCTGATAATATAATTGGAGCAACTCTTCTATGGGCTCAACCCCAAATGAAAAACATTTGGGCACACTCCCATCAAATGAAAAAAAACTAATAGAGAATAAAATTAAATGTTGATTGATGTTTCATTTAATGTGAATGTGACCAAATGTCTTTCATTTGGGGTCCTGACCATAGTAGAATTGCTCATTTAAATGTACAAATCTTTGTTGCCATTAACTAGTTTGATGCATTCCTAAGTCTGAAATTTTGCAGTCTTGTGAAATTATTTTATCTAATTTGCTGTCTTTCAGGTGGAATGAAGGTCAAAGCTGACAGAGACGAATCATCTCCATATGCTGCTATGCTTGCTGCACAAGATGTTGCCACCAGATGCAAGGTAATTGCATATGTTTGTATCTTGTTATTCATATGTGCTTTTTCTTGACAAGGCACTGCTTTTCTGTTTTTTAATTTTATTGAATTCTTGTAATCTGGTTGCTCCGTCTATGGTATCAAATATCAATTGTTATTTCATAGGCATTTGTCATTAGCTGACATAATTTGCCGATTCTGTGTTCTGGAACAACAGGAGTTAGGCATAACTGCTCTTCACATCAAACTCCGTGCTACTGGAGGAAACAAGACCAAAACTCCAGGCCCTGGTGCTCAGGCAGCTCTCCGTGCCTTGGCTCGGTCAGGAATGAAAATTGGTCGCATAGGTATTCTTTTGATCCATTTTTAGGATGTATCTTGGTAAATTTGTTCCCTGCTGCTTTACTGCTGATGGTATGGTGTTTAAGGCTTTTGTGCGCTTTTGTTTTTGTGTCGTGTCAAAAACCTAGTATCTGCCTCGTTTGCAGTATTTTTTTTTCCTTCAGAATTTGTCAATTAGTTTCTCCGTTTTGATATCCAGCTTAATATCTAATGATTGATTTTTGTTTTTAAATTTGCAGAGGATGTGACCCCAATTCCTTCTGACAGCACCCGCAGAAAGAGTGGTAGAAGGGGTAGAAGGCTCTGAGATTGCTATGGTATTATGGATGGAGCTGCTTCTGTTTTTATTTTGGTCACCGTGTTTTTGTTTCTTTCCAGACTGTATTGTGGCATATTAAAATTTAGCTTAAAATCAGTTTTGCTACTTAATTGTATTTCTTGAGTTCGTTGACCAAAAGTTCTACATGAGTTTATTTAGATATAGTTAAGAGTCCGATGAAAGTTTTTCATGTTTCTTCTATTTGATTTACATCTTTTGCGGATTTGATAAATTGCAGCAAGTTTCATCAAACTTTTGTTCTGTTTTCTCATGTTTGCGATTAATGAAGTTCGTATAATTACTATTCAAATATCAATGGCTGTGAAATTCCCACTTATGGTAAAATTAGTGGCTGCAAAATATCAATGGCTGTGAATTTCCACTTAGGTTGCTTGTAAGTTGGTAACTTTGTTATGGATGTGTTTAATGGTTTCTGGTAGTTGTGCTAATAAAAATCAGTTTTACCTCAGTTTATTAATGCGATGTTTGTCAACTTATGTTAAAAACATTTTTGATGCTCTATCAAATATTTGGATGTGATATATGTTTGTCAACCTATGTTAAAAATTTGTCAACCTATATTTTTTACTTGTTCTTAGTGCAATGGTTAATGAATCTATAAATAGAAAAATTGTTTTGAAAATGTAAGTCTTGACTTTTGATTAAGTAATAATTACACTACTTTTAATAAAAAGTTATTGGTTTTGGATGCTTAACCAATATCTTGAAGACGCTGTTAAGCATTCTCCATATCCAAAATAATAAAGACTCGTACATACCTATGAAATGTACTTCTCTATTATTTTTTATATTTTGAAGTTATTGCTTACATGTTACCTTTTTAACACTAAAAAATACGCATGTTTATTTATATGTATGCGAATAAATGATCAATCAACAATTTATCTCTCATACTATTGGGTATTATTTAGTATATTTTGTGGGGCAACACTTGATTTTTAACGGTAAGAAAATAAAAAAAATTACGCATAAACATTTACAAAAATTGAAGGGTAAGTGAGGGCAAGCAACCCCCCAATGACCTCAACCTAGATTCGGCACTGTGTGTGTTTTATTACATTAAATGTGACTTAAAACATGTGTTTTATTATAAGTCATGATATCAATAAGATATTAATTTTTTTCCATATCACATCTTTATTGTTTGAGAAATTTGTTACAGCCAAAATCGAATGGCAGGTTCTCATACTCGATGTTGACATGGGTGAAGCTTTAGGCCTTTTATGTGCAATGAAGTGGGTGATAGAGCTCAACCCGATCAACATGGCAAATAACATATATGGAAAAAATGGTGTCTCTGATTTCATTGCAATTATTGATGATTGTAGACAGTTATTAGGTTCTGAATTAATGAACTCTAATGTGAACTTCATTAGGAGACAAGTCAATGATGTTGCACATGGTTTAGCCAAGGAAGCACCACACAATGCTAGTCTCCATTATCTATCATAACACTCCTCATTGTATTTCTACTTTGATTAATAATGAAAAGCTATAAGTTTATTCCTAAAAAAAAAATCGATATCTGTACAACTATTTTGTAATAACTTTTTCTCTCATACTTATACTATGTTTTTACTTTATCTTTCTATTGCTTTGGTTTTCGTGTTAATACCAACTTTTTCTTTGTAAAATTGTGGTTATCAACCACATGGTTATTCAAATAACACATCTCTTATTATTTATTATTCCAACTTCTTTAATTAATTTTTTGCATATTATTAATGAATGATAGTTTTATTAAATTATTCATAATTTATATTTCTCGTATAAAATTAAACACACTCTTCAATATATCTTTAAAAGTAATACACAATAACGAAACAAGTATATGTTAAAATATCTATCCAACTTTATATAGAAGCAAATAATATATTTTTTCAAATTGAATTACCTATTTAGTTAATCTATAAGAGTCTTATTAGCAAATAAAAACAATAATATAGTTGAAATATATCAATTATTCAGTAAATTAAACAACAAAATATTTGATCGTCTCATGAGTTTAATTAAATTGATAAGGAATATTACATGAAATACAAAATGATGAATGTTAACAACACTCACTTTTGAACACTCTCTCTAAGACCTACTTTTCTATTCAATGAAATCAATGTATGTCCCACTACTTTGTGTGCGTTCTATTTTCAAAGTGTAGACCCACAATGATTTAAACCAATAAGAGAGTGAGTATTAGAGAGAGTGTTGTTAGCACTCCTCGTACAAAATACAAGAGATTGGAGTGAACCCTAAACATCCATTTATTAACTTAAACGTGAATTTACGACCATTAAACTACTTCATAGAAAGAAAAAAAAGTGAAACACACTCTAAAATAAAAATCCGCGATTCCTCTCTCACTTCTTTCACCTTACCACTGTACGCCGGTGACGCCACACCCTTCACAGTTCGTAGCTTCAGAACTCACACACGAACAAGGTTCGGCTCTGGCTCTAGTTTCCCTTTCTTCCTTCTCCCCTATCTTTTCGAATTGAAGTGCGAAAACAGCGACTAGCTTTTTTCCATCACTTCAATAAGAGCAACATTTATTGGTATTGTTACGATTTTTGAAGAATTTTTGCATTGTTGAGTAATCAGGGTTAACACCTTAATTAACCACATATTCACTAAATATTATTTCTTGCATACGCTAATTTTTCAATCGAACAGAAAATTAGCCTAAACTCTCAAAATTAAACTGTTACCGGAGCACACACACTTCCTCTCTAATTTCATATATCTATTGAATTTCATCGACAACTTGTGATTTTTTTTTTTGTTAGCTTACTATGTTATTTTCATTAGCATTGGGAACTTGAGAACATTGATTTTATTCGATTTAGGGTTTATATGGATTTGACTGTTTTTTTTATGGTATTCTTTGAGTCTACTCTAATTATTTGTTTTGTGACCTCAAGTAACTGTTCAGGTTCGGTGACAAGGGAGAGATAAGAAAATGTTTTTCCACATAGTGCTGGAGCGAAACATGCAACTGCATCCACGCTACTTTGGTCGGAACCTTCGTGATAATCTTGTTTCCAAGCTAATGAAAGATGTCGAAGGCACTTGCAGGTGATTCATCTTAAGACCATTTCAGTCTTTTTTACAAAACCATAATTCTAGTAATTAAACTTAGGACAAAAGATGCCATCACTTGAGGTTTTTTCATTAACAGACTACTACTTGAAGAATATGTACTATGTTGTCTTTGATTTCTTTTCAATTTTGTTTTTGGTTATCATTTAAAGAAGAAAAATTATCTACCCAAAAAAATAAAAAGAAGAAGAAAAATTAAGTAGAACTACATTTTGAACGTTACTTGAAGATGGAAACAATTTCAATTGACCTGTAACAGACCTCTTAAACCCCAAACTAACAATGTCTTAATAAACCTTTTTGTGTCTTGTATTAATTTTGTTTGGAAATAAACCTGTAATAATTTGGATCAAGCTGTTTCTGTTTTGGACTTTGTGGTGATGCAACTTTTGGGCTTTCAACTATTACGCAGTGGTCGACATGGATTTGTGGTGGCGGTGACGGGAATTGAGAACATTGGCAAAGGGATAATTCGCGATGGGACCGGATTTGTGACATTTCCGGTTAAGTACCAATGTGTTGTCTTTCGACCATTTAAGGGAGAGATCTTAGAAGCTGTTGTTACCATGGTGAACAAGGTTTATGCAATTCCTGTCTCTACATTTTACTCATTAGCTTTATCTAGGTGTCTGACTCTGCTGTGTCAATAAAGTGGTTTATATTATTGAGTTCTGTTTGTACAGATGGGTTTTTTTGCTGAAGCTGGACCAGTTCAAATCTTCGTTTCGAACCATGTAAGTTCTTTTATAACCTTTGCGAAAAGGCCTCTATCATCATCTTCACCTTACGCACTTATACCTAAAATACTGTTCTTATTGTTCTTCATTTTAAGCCTTAAAATCATGATTCTCATTTATGTACTTGAGATTAGAGGAGTAAAAGACATTACCTGTCTTAAGTTATTCTTTCTTATCAAAAAGTTAAATGCACATTCCGAAAAAAATAATTACTGAATGCTGTCCAAACTTGTTGCAGTCAAGTTGCATAACCACTTATGTTCTTCTGAATAATGGAAAAGACATTGACTTCTTGTTTTGTCATTTGTCATATTGACTATATAGTATATACACTAGAGATCACTGTCTGTATGAAAATGGTTTTCATTGATTTCTTGCAAAGTTTGAAAAAAGGATAATTTGCAAGCTTTAAATTGTGACCCGAGTTTAGTCTCTCCCGTAGCTATTCTGTTTTGCCTTTGTTACTACTATTTCCTCATGTATTTTTGTCTTGATCAAACCCTTTTTTCTCCTTTCAGTTGATTCCGGATGATATGGAATTCCAGACTGGAGACATGCCAAACTACACTACTTCAGATGGATCGGTACATATCATTTATAATAATTTCTCATTGAAGAGGAAGAGAGCAATTTGTTTTTTTAGGCGTTCAATTTAATGTTTTTTTTTTTTTTTTTTTATGTTTTTGGCTTTGATCGTTTGTTTTTTTGCAGGTTAAGATTCAGAAAGATAGTGAAGTGAGGCTAAAGATAATTGGGACTCGAGTGGATGCTACTGAAATTGTAAGCTCATATATATTGCAGCTTTTAGTTTGCTTTTATTTATGTAGTTAAGCTCCATCGGTTTTATGCTAAATTATACTTTTAAGAAATTCAAATTAATAGGATATGAAAGCACTGTGGTCTGTGCCAGATATAGCTTTCGTTTCTTGCAAGTCTGTTTACTAGTACAAATTCCTAGAGAACGGCTAGTTTATGATAGTTTTATTTTTAAGTTCATGGTAGGACCCTTGGGCCTTATGACACAGGTGATCCATTATAAAAGCAGAAATGAACAGACCCACGACATGGTAGGTATACACAAGGGGAAGACTGGGGTCAGTGGTGGAAGTTAGTTATGAGGGGTCCCTAGGTTTTATTTGAAGGAGGGAGAGTCTAGGTGTGAGGGTATTCCGGATTATGCTATTGAGTTGGGTAGGAGATAATATCTCTCTGGTTAGGAGTCACTGACTCTGGATGTACTTTTATTTTCATTGTAGAGCTAGATCTCATTTCCTTTTATGAAATAATGCACTGTCGCATTGCTCATAACTGTCGGTTTCTATCAGTTCGTATGATTCACAGGCTTAGCAGTAGTGATTTGTACATACCATAAAAGTGGCGATAAATTTATGTGAAAGTGATCGACATGGAATGTGAAAGTGACTACCAAGTATATATGTTAATCTTTTATCACTTTTGGGGTTTGAATGTGAAAGTGACTCACAATTTGTTTTTTTAGGCGTTCACTTTACCATGTTAATCTTACTACCATATCATATTACTGCTCCATGCTGCAATTTTACTTTACTACTGTAGTAAGATGCAAAACATGGTAGAACTTGTGAGCAAATTGTGATCACAAATTGTCCAGTTACTTTATGCACCGAGGAGGGTTATTTTCTACCACTTTGTTGATGTTACTTGTCTGATTATTGTTCCTATTTTCTTGCATGATTATCCTGTAAGATTTCTTAATTAACTCGTGATAGCAGCCTAGTTACAGTTTTAGCATTAGATAAAAAAAGAATTCAATATTTATTGATGAGAATCAAGTTATACTCTTGCACATGCTAAACCTATTTTTTCATTTCCCTCACTCGCCCTTAGGGCAATAACATGAATACAAAGAACACTGACCGGTGCAACTCTTCAGTTTCTCATAGCTATTAAATTATTTTTCCTTTGATCTTTTGTATGTAACTATTTATCATGTTTTATGGTTTCACTATCTTCGAGAACTCATTCCTTTATTTAATGTCACATATTATCCTCTTTTGCAGTTCTGCATAGGTACCATTAAAGACGATTTCTTGGGTGTGATCAACGACCCTGCAACAGTTTAAATGCACCTTTATGTACCCTTCTATCGTATAGTTTGCATGGCATACACCTGATACTCATATCATGTTGGTGTAACTCTGTTGCATAAATTACCAGAGTTACTTAGTTAATGTATCAAATTCTCTTATTGATTACAATTTGTGTATGAATATTTTCTCTGTCAATGTCAATTACCTTTGTGCTGTACCCGGAATTAGTGGCAATATTTTCAGTCCTTCCTTTTACTAAAAGACACTGCAATATTTATTTACTATTTGGCTCAAGAGTTAATTTTTGGGAAGCAACGCAAAATAAGATAAGATGTACGGGTACTTTTTTTTGTTGTTGGTACAAGCAGGTATTATTTTAATATGAAATGAATCCCTTCCTGCCTTAATTTATCCGGCAGTTTCTCCTGTGCAGTTATGTGCCGTTGGATTAATCCAATGGTTTAGTAATAAAAAGAGAAGTATGTGTGGTTCACTTTCTTCGACTTTCATGGGTTTTCTTTACCTGCCGCTGTTGTTCTCGAGTTTTTTTCTAGAATGGTGATTTCAGTCACCCAAAATACAAATAAATTGAATTAATCTTCACCACACAAAACCGAGAAACAACATTTGCCCCATATTTTATATTGACGAAAACAGTAAAGGAAAAGAACAATAGAGGAGAAACAAGTTAGCATATTGATCCTCTTTCAGTGGCTTTTCACGCAAATGGTGAATTGATTTTTTGGGTGTTATGCGGTTTCTACTCAATTAGTATTATAAGGACAAGAACTCAATCCTACCAAAACCCAGTTAGCTCCTCCATGGTAGGTGGGATTGTGATTCTGTTTTCTAACAACGAGTTTGACATTTTTCAAAAAAATAAAATAAAAAAACTGATTCGAATTTATAATATGCTAAGAGATGATGAGATGAAGAAATCCCATAACAGCAACGCGAGGGATGAAGAAATCTCAAAAATTGGCTCACCTCACCCATCCGTTGCCGTTATCTTCCCAATGACATTGCCGTTTTTATTTCCTTTTTGAATCTCAGCCGTTGGATCAATGCAGTAGTAGACGAGAGGATATCCATTTTGATAGTATAGTATATTTTTATTTTTCTTATATATGTTTAAAGTATATAGTTTTATTCGTTACTAAGAAATGATATGTTAAGTTATAGGGGAGTGGTAAGTAACTTTAATGTAAATCAATGAAGGTTGTCTTACTTGGTAAGGAGTTGACTCATCCGTAAAGTCGTGAGTTCAACTTTTGTCAGCATGAGAACCGTTGTCAGCGTAATAATCGTTATTGTCGTAATTTCATGGAATTCAAATAATTTTAAAAAAAAAATTATAAACGTGTTTCACTTAGAAAAAGAAAAAACAGTTTAAATACTTTTTTATCTTAATTCTTAATAACGGTTCTTAGGAAAATAGATTATAGTAACATGAAGTTCAATTGGACAGTAAAGAAGTTCCGACCAATGATTGCAGCTGCTAGAAAACTCAGGTTTTCCAACTAGAGGCCAACAACTTGAGATTAACAACTGTTTCAATACTTGAGCTTTATTAAATTTAACAACAATCACTTCAGACGATAAAAAACAGAGATTTTTAATGCTAATAATTATTTTACAAAAAAATTGTATTTAAATTTAGATTTGAGGTTAACTAATTAAGAGACAAGCAATATCAATATCAATATAAACAATGTTAAGCTGTCAAAGGGACTTCTCCCCCCACTCCACTCGAAAAATTCGATTCCATCCGATGGCACCATCCTGGACAGGCAAACACAGTCTTTCCACCTATGGAACGGTGTATCGGGAGAAAACCATGGTTTTTGCCTATCCAGACGGGATAAGTTTTTTTAGAAATGGTTAGGGGATAAAAGCAGCTATATTTAAACCTAAACCAGCGCTTTTGCGACTCTTTCTGGCTTTAGAGCTTTTGCCCTTTTGAAATGAATTCCAACTTTTACAAAAACAAAAACTGTCGAGGCTTGGTATATATAAATATAATAAATTAAAAAAAAAATCCAACTATGAGAAGGTATATATAAATATAAATTAAAAACAAAAAAAATCCACCTAGTTTGCAACAAAAAAATTAATAAGCATTGTGATTAAGAAAGTTCTTGACAAAAGATTAAACTAACTGAGCCTCAATGGATCCAATACCAACCACATGCCTACTTTTTCCCCCAGCAATTTTGCCGGTATGTGGAAGGGGCCGTAACAATTTCACAAGTTCCTTGGTCTCTTGCATTCAAGTGAGTAGATTGGACCCCAAGGTTAAGACCTAGTGCTTTCTTTTCTTAAATTGTGATTTTCCAGCTTTCTTTGAATTGCCATCAGAGGATAGCTGGATTTGCTTTGATTTCATCTTAATCGATTTAACCAAAGATGATAACTCCAATTTATCTTGCTTTGATTTCAAATCATCTGACCCTTCTTCCCCACCCTTCTGCTTCATACCAGAACCATCAGAAGACAATTGTGTTTCTTTCGGAAACTTCATGTGCTCCCTTTCTACTGATAATTCTTCACGACCCTTCTGCTGCTTCTGTGCCAGCTGCCTGGCATACACGGCGCTCCTGCAATCAACAACAATTAAATTTTAGAAAGGAAAAAAATAGCATATACAAGTTTCTTGAATAGCAGGAAGTACAATTATAGGGAGCAAAGACCATTCCAACCATTCCAATCTTAGCAACATAACAAATGTCATCTTTGAGTTAGACAGGATAACATTGGGATTTTGATTTAGCTAAGATATTTTTTGGTGCCAGCTGAATGTAACCATCATGCCAAGAAATATTTTACAACATAATCCCAAGTTTACCCCATCGGAGTGAAATAGTAGTGATAAAAAAATATCGAAGAACTTCATACAGTTTCTGTGCTATATACAATAAAGTTTTTATCTATGTCATAAAATACCTTTTAAATTGTGGATCGGTGGGATCAATAGCAAAGTCAGCTGAGAAGATAGATGCAAAACGTGGATCATCAAATGCATTGTTTGGTATTTTCCCCTCATCAATAGCATTCTCCGCCTTTTTGCCCTTGCCTTTTTTAAACTTTAGGTTATATCCCTTGAGACCAGTACCTGTCCCCTTGTCATCAGCAAGCAACAGTTCAAGCTCTTCTTTGCTTGCTTTGGCTCCCCCATCCATATCTTGGAGCTTATGATCTTTGTCATTTTTACTTTCTGCCTTCTTCTTTTTCTTCTTCTTAATATCAGGTTCCTCATCAATGAAAAAGTCATCTGCGTCTTCAGTAGCTTCCTGATCAGTATTATCGCTATCATCGTCATCTGATGATGATGAATGCTTTGATTTGTTTTTCCTGGCTTTCTTTTTCTCACGTTTTTTCCTCAGACATTCCTCCCAAACTGTTCTTGATTTTTTATCCTTCTTTTCCATAATATGTTTGCTTATATCTTGCAAACCTGTATTGAAGGTCACCTCCATATCCATGGCATCATTATCTTCATCTTCATCTGAATTATTGTCGAGCAAGGCAAGATACTTATTATCTTTTTTTCTAGGCCGCTCATCAGTCTCATTGTTATCCTCACTATCATCACTATCACTCACATCAGAAGCTATTAATTCATCCATTTCCAACTGAGCCAGCTATCACAATAGAAAGGAAAAGAAAAAAACTAAAAGCTTCGGACAAAGAGCTTATTACAAAGCAAATTGCATGAAATAAATAATATAAATTCATTACATAAAGAATATCAGTGGTCCCCAATTTCTTCTACCACACAGATACAATTCAATTAACAAAAAAAGACAAGTACAAGATACATTTGTACTAGTTATTAAGGCACAAAAGAATGGCTGTATATAAAGATTCAGTTTGTGAGTGTATATGTATGTGAATGGCATGGATATTTACAGAGTATATGCATCAAATTTGATAATTTTATAAATATGAATACTATTTGGAAATGACTAAATAAAAAATGAGGTAACTACTCAGATGTTCAAAACTAACACAACACAAGATTTTTCCAAGATAGAAATTTATCAACACAGTATACAATACATTAAGACAGCATGCTGACCTGCTCGTCAGTGAATTTCCGCTTCAAAGTATTTGCTCGAAGAGGTTCATCTTCATCCCAAGTAAGTTCAACTTTACTGTGCTGAAGTGCCCGAGAATAGAAATCTTTGTTCTCGTAGTTTGAAGGTATCTAAGAAGAGAAATGAGTCAATATCTTTCTATTCTATTATAATAATGCATGATACAGCATATATATAAATGTTAAATACCTCTGTTGCAACATCCTTAGGAGGCTGTTTGAATTCCATATCATCCGGAATAAACCTCAAGTCAAGTGGATTAGATGAGTGTTCAAACTCAACACCATCATTTTCTTTGTAAATGTGATCTGCTGTGGCACTTGAGTCACATTCCACCAAAGCAAAATAGTACCTAGAGAGCCAGATAAAGATTCAAGTTAGAATAACATGGTGGTAAGAGGAAAAAGGGAGATGGGCACGTCAACATAGTAAACATGGAATAACAATAATGTGAGTGACATGTGAGACGGGTGCAAAGCAATGTGTGTTTCACTATTTCCCATGTGTTCTGGGAAGTATAATCTCCATAAAACAAAGCGTAAATGACATGACAACATTCCTGACCATATAGCCGCATTCTAGATCATAAGAAAGGAGGATAGCAAAGATAGGAAGGAATAGAATTTATAAATTTTCACACATTCCCACTTAACAATATCAGCGTGTAAAATATTTTCGAAATAGCACAAGACTTACACCTTGATATAATGAATGGTTAAAGGAAAAAATAATTAATTATTAAATGACGTGAAACAGTAGCACAAACTTTCGTTAAAAGTTACTATTTAAGGTCCTTAACTAGTGCCCCGGGGGCAGTAGTTAACATTTCCCTAATTTAAAATCATGCTCGATTCAAGTTGAAAGTAAATATGACAGCTTAATGTAAATCTATACACCATTCAAGCTAATATATCACAACAGGAATCAGTTTTATTGTTATTTACCTCATCCTGCTCTTCTCATATGCACGCAGCTTCTCATTGTCAGAATCACTATCATGAAAATCTTCTTCATCAGTCTCTTCTTCCTCACTATCATCTTCATCACTTCTTTTATTTTCACCATCAAATAGACCAACAGGCCCTTTAACTTCCTCCTCATTCATACGTTGAAGGCCAAACTCGGTTGGATAAATAGTTACCGATTTGATCAGTCCACTAGCTGGGGCTAATGAACTAAATAATACATACAAGTCAACAGCCTACAGCCAAAAAAACACAAACAACATTTTAACCAAACAAAATCTTCCCACTCCAAAAAAACACGCAATTAACTCACATTATGCTTAGAATACGCACCTTCACATACCGCCAGTCCATATTAACAACAGCCAACCTATGTGTTTCTTTCTCAATCTCTGCTACCTCTTCCTGTCCATATAATAATAATACTCAGAGTTTAATGGGCATACACAGTAAAACATTTTTACACTGACATCTAATAAGAGACCGACCAATCAATTAAAATTATTTTACACTGACAGTGCATCTCCTTTAAATCCTAATACTACTAATAATAAGAATAAAATAAGTGACATAATTTTAAAATGGCATATAAATCAGAAACATGAGAATATTCCAATTAAAATGCATAAAGTATACCTGAATTTCAGGTTCATCCTCTTCAGAATCGTTCTCATCAACACCATCATCAGTATCCGTATCAATATCTATTTCTTTATCAGTATCTGAATCCATGGCATCAGCCTCCGAATCACCGCTCTCTTCAGACTCAGTTCCATTATCAATCTCCGGTTTCGCATTCTTAACTTTCACCAACTCCTCCTCTTCAACATCATCATTGTCCTCCTCATCACTACTCTGTTCTACTTTCTTCTTCTTCTTCTTCTCATCTTCTTCGTCCATTTTATAGTAATGACGAAGAGAATGTTCCTGCGAATTAGCCTTATCTTTGGGTTTACCTCGCTTATCAACGGGTGCAGAAGAAGGCAAAAAACTCTTGTGAGTGAACATGCGGTTGAATCGAGAATCAATTGAAACCTTTGTTTGATGCTTTGGTGGTTCACGAAAACGTGGGTCGGTGTGAACCATTGCAAATCGAGGATCTTCGATAACCTCTTTATCATTACTGTGTGATGGTTTATCAGACTTCTTCGGATTGGACGAATTATCCTTACCCTTGCCATTGTTCTTCGTCTTCTTCTTCTTCCCTTTGTCGTCGTCGTGATTCTTCTTGTTTTCCTTTTTGGATCCCATTGTGTTGTCACTGTTTATGGATGCCGAGGAAGAACTCCGGCGGTGTTTTCCGGTGAGTGATTCCGACTTATTTCAGATATTCCGGCAAAGGTGAAGAAGCTGCTGAAGTTTGTGGTTTTAGGGTTTTAGACAATTTTATTGTTGAAATAAAAACGATGATGGACCTTTCAAAATTAATTGGAATGGGCTTCGGTTTTAAAATGTTTTTTTTTGTTCATTCTTTTTGTAATTTTTTTATTCAACCAACCCTTTTTTTTTTGTTGTAAAATTTATTAATTAAAAAATAATAGAAATTACAACCTTTGGGTTACTAGGCTAAAATCTAAAGTAAATATTCATGGGCATAAACAACATATGTCTCCAATGTTAAAACATTGCATAATATATGTAAAGGATTGGGGTCGATCTCCTAACACTATACTTATTCATCTTAAAAGGTGAATTACTACTTATTGGGTAATTTGACCAAAAAAAAAAAGTGTATAGACAAAATAAAAAGTTTAAGCTCTTAAAACTTTTAGGCAGGAAAACAAAAGGAAGCGGTCTTGTCTTCACAACAATTGTATTTTATGAAGATATGAGAAATAATGAATCACATATTTTTAGTTAAATAAACACGATTTAACCACTTGTTTCTTGACCTCCAAAGTCCAAAGAATCAAATCATGATTTTAGAAAGGGAGCTTCTATGAAGAAGTCGGGCAATTGACTTCTTCGGTGCAGTCGTTTAATCCAGTCAATCAGATTTCAAGTGATGACACGTCAGATGTAGGACAAATTTTAATATGGACCACCTGCTCCATATGTTCCACCATGGACCAGTTTCTTTCAAGATCTTAACGGTTGGATTTGTTTGGTCTCTATGTTATTGTGGTACACTCTCTACACATGATTTACTCAAATAAAATATGTGATTAGATTGTGGATTTGCAAAATAAACTTGTGTTTTCTTCATACCTTTCAATTCCGATCAAAACTACGAAAAATTTATTGAATTTTATTGAGTACAAAGGGAGATCCAGTCGGGTTGGAACGCGGGGCAAAAAGCCCGTTTTACAGTCAACGGGCGAAGAACATGAGTTTAAAAACAAAAAAAATGTACTATGCAGGACTTGAAGAGGCAACCTATTACACAGTAACACATTAACATCACCACTCATTCAATTGTTTATTTCTAGGAATTTTATTCTATTTAATTATTATTAATTGTTTTGAATTGTGAGCAAGTATTAAATGATTTAATTCATTTAATTTTTGGTTTCTAAGTAGAGCAAGTCTTACATTGATACAAAGCTAAATAAAATTAATATGGACACACATACATTAATGATAAAATTTAAAAAAAGTAACGATGTTAAATAATCTGATAAATTATCCCCACAAAAACCTAGTCAACAAGGAAAATCATTCATTCGACGACCTAAACAAACTTTGTTTACAAACGGTAACAAATATAATCAATCAGATAGTTGAATATGACATTCATAGACTAAGAAGTAGATATAAACTGGAATTTCTCATATCCGATTTTCGAAGGTATGTCGATCGGGCGAACTATCTCCTCAGAAACCTAATCAACTTACGAACTACACTTGTCCAACGGCTGAAACGTGGCTAGAATTTGAACGGCATCAAGTACAATCAATCAGATCGTTTAAAACGACCTTAGTAATGAGCTACGTGACCATTTGTAATGCATAGTTTCTAACGGATTAATCGGAATTAAGTCGATCTGACAAACTATCCCATTAAAAATCTAGTCAACACGAAAGAACATTCCTCCGACGATCAAAACGGACCCAACCGACTGACGCTATCAAATATAATCAATCGCATCGTTGAATATGACCTTATCGAAATAAGAACAGAGTAGGAACTGAAATTTCGAAGACTAAAATATAATCAAATTGAGTTTTTTTTTAATTTTTATTTGTTTTACCAAAGACTAAATTGGCACGCAAGAAAATTACAAGGGAATACATTGAGTTTTGACTTTTAAAAAAAAATTAAAAAACTCAATTTCAGTTTAATTTTTTTTTGGGAATTATTTTACTCAATTTCACTTTCCTTCTGCAAAAATAAGATTACGTGCATATAAACATATAAAGTCTGCAACAGGTGCAGTGTAAATATTTAACGGTGTTTTGCATATGAATTAAATATATATATATATATATATATATATAATTTAACAAAATATATATAATTTGATTACATGCGTATTATGTTGATATTATATTTAATAATGATGTTTTGAAAGAAAAAAAATGTAGATATAACATACTTACATATATAATGTATTTTGATTTTAGACATAAATAGATAGATGACATAGTGGTTAAAATTTTGATTTTGCACAACCATGTACATGGTTTGATTCCTACTATCTTCATCAATTGCAACCAGTTGTGTTCTTAAATTTCTTCTTTGTTAATAATGAAAAGGAACCGCTAGGGCATTTGTGACTTTAAAAAAAATGTTTTAGTACGGTATATCAATTTTGGAAGCAAAAATATATCAATCAAAATAGAAGTGGCTTAGTGGTGAAAGTTGTAAAGTGTAGTCATATGGTACCTGGTTCGATTCTTTGCAAAACCTTTTTTTCATAAAATTTATTCGGACCCGCCAAAAAGGACGGGATTAAGGTTAGGTCAGACTGTCTAACATTTATAAAGATATAAACATAATAAACACACAAGTTAACATTTCCCAAATAATAAAGTTAGCCTAGAAATCAAAACATTGATTAATTAGAAGCGTAACTCCTTGGTTCTCTCACATGGTTAATAGGTTCAGTATATACTTTCAGATATTTGTGTTGTATTTTGAAAGTGCTATGAAAAGTATAGCAAAAAAATAATAATCATAGTATATAACTTGCTTAACTCTGATTGGTAGAAAATTAAACAAATGACAAACAATTTGATTTGATTGGTTGTAAAAGCAAACAATGATTCTGATATAAAATGACTGAGCAAACAAATATTATAACTAATGACTAGTTAACGGAAATGATTATCATTAAAATTCTAGAATGATAATTAGGTATCTACTAGAATATTAAATAAAATAAATGTCAACATAATATTTAACTGTGTTTTATATATAAAATAAAAAATATTTAATTGATAACAAACTTTTTTTTGACAAAATAATCGATAACAAACGTCTTAAAAAAATAGATAAAATTTGTATAATAAAATTGATGTTCACAAAATTGCCTAAAATATACCTCATTAGAATTTTAATCTCTACTAATTTTAATCTCCACTAATTTATTAATGTGCCTAAAATTTGCATCCATAGAAACATTAAACTAATGTTAATAATTTCATTTAATATATTTAAATATTTCATAATCTGATTGGTAAGTCGATCTGACAAACTATCCCTTCAGAAACCTAGTCAACTAGAAGTACGTTTGTCCGACGACTGAGAAGAGTTTAGATCACAAACAGAAACAAACATAATCAATCAGACCGTTAAATATGACCTTATTGGAATAAGAATGAAGCATGAATTGAATTTTGGAAATCGGAATCTTCGATGTAAGTCGATCTGATAAACTATCCCTTCAGAAACCTAGTCAACTAGGAAGTATGCTTGTTCGACGACTGAAACGAGCCTAGGTCATAAACGAATACAAATATAATCAATCAGACCGTTGAAAACGGCCTTAATAGAGTAAGAAGGAAGTATGAACTAGAATATTTGAGATCGGAATCTGATTGGTAAGTCGATATGACAAACTATCCCTTCAGAAACCTAATAAACTTGAAAGTACGCTTGTCCGACGACTGAAAAGAGTCTAGGTCACAAACGGA
>Ga0315915_1001241_pt1 | contig 30402 bp, 11 predicted proteins | sample MpolbnodulesMG_FD_207738 | JGI IMG/M metagenome (GOLD analysis project Ga0315915, IMG submission 207738) | Medicago polymorpha root nodule microbial communities from Los Angeles, California, United States - branched nodules | ecosystem: Host-associated > Plants > Roots > Nodule | place: USA... | reverse complement strand
AAAGAACATTGTAAAATTAATATCAACCGCCTCCAACACCTTAGAAATAAAAACAATAAACAGTTGGAAAAATTCACATCTAATAAACAAATTTAATTCTGTTTCCTAGACAATGGGTATCATTTACATCACCAATATCCTTACCTTACCTCCATACAAATGAAACCTAATTAGGATAATTCTTAATAACAATTGATTTAAGCTATTTTTTCAAGGTTTTTTGAGTTTGTGGCACTAATTTTCAGGTGATGGTGAATCCTGATGCACGAAGCTCTAGTGACCCGAATACGAGGGAATACCTGTATTGGTAAGTGGGAACTACCCATATGGACTTAATTAAGTCATAATCACACCTCATTTCCATACTCAATGTACATACTTATGTTTAAGCTTGATCTTCAAATTTACCACAATCATTTTAGATCATGGTATTCATCAACAATAAAATAAAATAGTAGGACATGAAACTGTTTTGTTCAAAGGCATGTGTACTAATTAAGGTGCTTATGAAAGTTTAGTTACATTGATGCATTAATTTATTTTGTATCTTTTACGGTACATTTATGTAACTGTTTTGTATCAAGTAATTAAATATGTTATTGGTTCCTACACTTTTATCGTATTTTGGTATTGACCCCTGCATTTTTGTTTGTTTGATTTAAGTCTCTACACTTTGTAAAAATATTGACATTTGATCCCTTTATTAACTTCCTATTAAAAAAAACAAACAAAACTAACAGAGTGGACGTTGCCCTATCATTTCATGCCACATGACTCTGTTAGTTTTTTTTTCTTTTCCTTTTTACAAGAAAAATAGTCCATTGACAAAATGAAACAAGGAATCCAAGCACAAGATATGACTAATTAAGTTCAACATGATATAGTTCATGTTTGCTTAATTTGTAGCTTATATCATAAATGCTTATTATATATAAGTGCTTAATTATTAGTAACTATTTTCATAATAAAATATAAAATAAAGTCAAATTATTGACTAAATATAAACTCGTAAAATCAATCTTCACATGCCTATAATAAATTGTGTGTGTATACATATATGTGTGTGATTTGAAAATTTATGTTTGGCTGATTTTAGTTCCATTCTGATTATTTTTTCTTCCTTCATTGGATCCTTAATTAGGATGGTAACCAATTTTCCACCGACTATGGGGACAACTTTCGGTGAGTGCACAATTTTATTGAGTAAATAGGCAATTACCTCCCCTGAAATTGCATAATGTTAATCAATTTATCCCCCGTCAAATTTTTCTGTTAGTCAACATTACGTGGTATTTGACTGTTTACGATTATGAGCAAATACGCCCCTGAAATTTTGCACTTATGTGCAAAATGCTCCCTGAACTTGAAAAATTATATTTTTTTCTTATCCTTGACTCAAAAGATATTAAAGGCAAACAATTAACAGTTATTGATCATATAAATCTTTATGCAATGTATGTTTATGCAGCTATTGGCCATGGTCATATAAATCTTTACGGAATGTATGTTACTCTCATGTGTTTTAAATATATACATATATAGAAGACTTTTTTTTACACAAGTTGGTAATTATGCTAGAGTATGCAGTCATAAGAGTACACAAGCCTTTGATAATTGTGTGTCCATAGAGAAAATGCATAGGTTTATATCTGCATAAGGAAGAAGAAACAAGGCTTAGATTTGTGAGTTTGCAACTTAATTAATGATATAATTTTTATAATGCAGGAAATGCCATATCTATTAGCTGCAACATGTTAAATAGATTGTGTCACAAATCTTTTGCCTGAAGCCGATGGATCACATTGTACTGCAAAGTTATGAGATAGATATCAATTTTCTGCTGCTGTGGCATTCTTGTCTTGGTTTATTTCAACAGCTTGATATTTTTTTAATGTTTGGTTTTTAGTTTTACCTTCTTTGTAAAAAACTTATCTTGCTCCTTATTGATATATATATATGAAATATGAATGAAAAGGCTGCACATGACAAAACCATTATTTTTTTGGCATATATTCATTCATGTTTTTGTGAATAGAATTTTGATGACAATAGGTACAATATACTACTTGAAGAACTGAATGTGTATGATTTTCAATAAGGAAAAAAATATAAATTTTCAAAATTATGAGGCGTTTTGCACATAAGTGTAAAATTTCAGGGGGGTATTTGATCATAACCATAATCAGTCAAATGTCACGTCATGTTGACTAACAAAAAAATTTGACGGAGGGGGTAAATTGATTAACATTATGCAATTTCAAGGGGGTAATTGAAGTTTTGTTAATTTCAAGGGCGTAATTGACGAAACTTACAATTTCAGGGGGGAAATTGCCTATTTACTCCAATTTTATTGGACTTTTAATTTTAGTGTAAATCGAGTATCTTATTTGCGCAATTGCAAACAAAATCTTTTTTAATAATTTTAACATGTTGTACATTTGGACAACTAGTATGGACACCCGTGGCAAGCACGTGTTAGAATTTCTTCATACTTAATGGAGATAATATTTAGATGGAACAAATGCCAGTTAAAGTCGAACGTTGGATAAAAGAGTGCTGGTTGAGCAACAAATAAGTAAAAAATATCAGACTTAAGCCTTTTCGAGGAAGATGTGGTATCATTTTCACTTATGTGGTTTCTGTTTTTAAAACGTGTGGCTCCACATCGGTGTTGGCTCGCTCAGAATGCACAACCGTTGCATGATATCTCGGTTCAACATTTTGGGGGAGTGGGAGTGGTTCTTGGTGGTCGATCACGGGCACAGAGAGTCTGACACTTAATGGAGAGATGATAATGTGTCAAATGTGAGTTAAAATTTCACATTTTATGTAAGAGTAGATGTTGAGAGAGATGTTAATGAGTTATGTGTGAGTTAAACTTCTACTTTTGATGCAAGAATATATATTGAGCAACATATATGTGAGATGACCAATATATCTAATGTCTTCAGGTTTAATTTGAGATAGAGATGTGGTGCCCATCTTACTTGTGGGGTTTCTCTTGTTCAAATGTGATGATCCAATCCATTGTAGGATCCCTCTTAAATCCAAACATTATAATGAGTTTTTTTAGTTTTGAGATGTCATTTGCTTAATTTTGTTATATTAAATATAAGTTTTTAGATGTCATTCACCTTCATGCAATATCTTTGTCTAACTTTTATTATTTTAAATTCTTTTATTTTGGTCATTGGTGGGATCACAATATAAAAAAAATTGTAGATGTATTATGATGAGGTAACAAAATACATGTTTATCAAACATTTTCAATGAATATGTGGTGTCAATATCACTTGTGTGGTTGCTCTTAGCCTAATACGGTGATCCAACCTAATGTAGGCTTCATCTATCGTTCTAACATTAAGATGAACTACTTTGCTAGGGTTTGGATCTCATTTATTTAATTATTTTATAAAAAATATAGTATTTAGGTGTCATTCACTTTCATGCTATTTTTTATTCAACCTCCATCATTTCAAACTCATTCACGTCTAGTCTCTGGAATGATTTGACAATGGATAAATTCATATGACGTATGTTAATTTGACAAAATACATGTTTATTAAACATTTTAAAATGATGTGACATTTTTTTAATTAAGTTTTATTTTTTGGTAAAATAATTACTCAACAATCTTCAACTCCTTCATGAAATGACTACCAGCCCACCTTCTTGAACATGTTGTGCCCCTGTTTGACCTTATTTGACTATGTCACATAATTACAGGCACAGATTGTTGCACATTTGATTAAGAGATGTTAATGTGTCAAGTGTGACTTAAAATTCTACATTGGATGGAAGAGAAAATTTTCAATAACATATAAGTGAGATTCTCCATGTACCTGATGCCTTAAGGTTTTGTGTTAAGATGTGGTGTCAATCTCACTTGTATGATTGTTATTGACCTAATATGAATATGCATCTCAGTGTAGGCTGACTAGGAATCACAATATTATCCCAACATTATGATAAACATTTTTGTCAGTTTTTGGATGTCATTTGCTTTTTTTTTTTTATCTCAAATTTTATTTATTGGATGTCATTCGCTTTTAGACTATAGTTTTAGTTCCACTTCTATTATTTTAAAATCCTTCACTTTTGGTCTTTGGTGGAATTTGACAATGGAAAACTGGATGCGTGTTCTATTGAGTTGACAAAATAGACGCTTATTAGAGTTTTTACAATAATGTGACTTTTTTTATTTTAATTTTTTGGTAAAAAATTTACCCAAAAGTCTACAACTCCTTCAACAAACACGTAAATTACCAGCAACTACTTTATCCTCGATATTCTCACATACAATGCACAAACCCCTTTTTTCTTATTATTTCTTTCATTTCAAATTCCATTTATGTCTTCTTTGTTTTTCTAGTTTATTTTCTCTCTTCATTTCTTTGTTTTCATGAAAGGAACAAAAATCTTCCTTCATTAAATCACCACCAACCCACCTTTTTTACCATGTTACACCATCCCTATTCTTATTTAGCTGTGTTACAAGATCATAGATGCAGAGAGTCTCGAACTTAAGGGATAGATATTAATATGTCATATGTGAGTTAAAGTTGCACATTAGATGGAAGAGCATAAGGTGATAAACATATAAGTGAGAAGACTCCATATACTTAATACCTTGAGAATTTGGATGTGGTGTCAACCTTACTTTTATGGTTATCCTACCCTCTTTCGGCCCATATGGAAGTCCCAACATTGTGATGGACTCTTTTTATATCGTTTGCTTAATTCTTTTATCTTAAAATTTAGTTTTTGATGTCATTTGCTTTGATTCTATTTTTTTTTAATCCAACCTATATTATTTCAATTTCCTTTACTAATGGTATTTAATGAGATGTGACAATAGAAAAATATAGATGTGTTATCTGGAGTTACCAAAATACATGCTTATTTGACATTGTAAGTGAAGATGGGATATCAACCTTACTTGTTTAGTTGCTCTTATACTAATTTGATGATTCAATCCAGTATAGGCTCCTCCATGAAGTATGAACATTATGATAAACTATTTTGTGAGTATTTGAATGTCATTTTTTTTAAAAAAAAATTATCTTAAAATTTAGCTTTTGAATTTTATTCGTTTTCATGATATTTTTTATTTATCCTATATCATTTCAAATTCCTATATATTTGGTCTTTGATTGAAATTCTGATGTGTTATTCTAAGCTGACAAAATACATTCTTATGAGACATTTTAAAAAGATTGTTTTTTTAATTAAGCCTAATTTTTTGGTAAAACAATTACTCAAAAAACTCAAACCATGAAACCATAGACAAACAACACACTCCTTATTTTTTTCCTTATCATTTATATCAACTTCAAATTTCTTCTTTATCTTTTTTCTTTTTTCTAATTTCCTTTCTCTCTTTGCACGAAACCACTACCAACCCATCATTTTTAGCATGTTGTGCCTCTGTCAAATATTATTTGGATGTGTATCTATATACATAGATGCAAATGGCTCGCACTTAAGGAAAATATGTTATCGTCTTAAGTGTGTCAATCCCACTTGTGTGGCTGTTCTCATTTTTGTTGTTGCTCTTAGCCTAATATAACGATACAACCATTGTAGGTTTTCTCGAAAATTTGAACAATATTTCAAATTATTTTCTTAGTTTTTTTCATGTCATTTGCTTAATTTATTTTATATTAAATTTAAGTTTTTCTATGTTGTTCGCTTTCATGTCATTTTTTTATTCAACTTTTATTATTTTAAATTCGTTTATTTTTTTCTCTTTGGTGGGATGTAACCATGAAAAAATGTTGATGTGTTATGATGAATAACAAATTACATACTATACTTATTTGGTATTTTTAAATGATATGGCATTTTTTATTTGAGTCTAATTTTAGGTAAATTAATTATCCAAAATTTTTAATTTCTTCAACAAACCCATCAGCAATAACAATTAAACCAATAACTGTTTTTAATAAAAAAAAAAAATCAAGAAGAGAGATGATTCGGGTATAAGGAATATGTCATTTATCATGATTAATTTGAAAGAAAAATCCACTTTCTAGTTCTTTGAGATTTTCTAATGTTTAATGGTCAGGATAGGGAGACATGATATAATATATTAATCATATCCTGATTAAATATCATGTTTGATGCAGGGTTGGCCCTAAGATTTTTGGTGCCTTGTGCGAATTAATAAAGTTGTGCCTTTTTTTTTTTGCAAAATATTCATTCATAATCAAAGGTTCTTCAAAAATGTATTTTTAATATAATTATTTAGAGCGAGTTAAAAATAAATATACTTATATAGTATTAACTACTAAGTAAAAATAATAATTTTGGTGCCCCAAAGAGAATGGTGTCCTGGGTTACCGCCTCTTCCGCCCATCCTCAGAGCCGCCCCTGGTTTGATGCACCAAAGAGATATGATAAAATAAACCATTTTCCCATCCTATCATGTTTTCTTTGTAATTTTTATCCTGGGTATATGCTGGATTAGAAACTATCTTCAATTTCTGATAGAATTAGAAGATCGTTCTTTATTTATTATAATGATATTCTACCATTTTTAAAATGTTGTCATTTTTAAAATGTTTTCATTTTTAAAATAATGATATCAAATATATATATATATATATATATATATATATATATTTGATATTATAATCATTTACATGTCCTTTTTACAATATTTAATCAATTATGAGATTAATTTTTTCACTTAATTATAATGATATCATGTTTGTTATCATGTGCGCATCAAACACATGATATGATTAATATTTATCATGTTCATATAAGTCTTTATCCAGTTTCATATCCTATCATGTATTTATCCTATCCCGACCATCAAACAGGGTTTAATCTAGTAGTGTAAAGACATACTTTAGATTTATAGGTTACAGGTTTTGAGCCCTTCGAGTATCTTTGGAGCTAGGTAAATGTAAATATCTTAGTGACTGCTCTTTTATCTCTAAGATTTTTCCTACCTTATACAAAATTAACATTCATTCACCATAACTTTTTTTTCACCAAAAAGAAAGTCACTGTTATTTTTGTTTTTTTAATAACAACATTAAATATCATACCCAAAAATCATTATGGTTCAATGATCATTAAGAAGTTTTTTTGTGTTAAAAGACACTTATGTGCATTATTATGCTATTAAAAGACACTTATGTGCATTATTATGCTATTAAAAGACGTGACATACATAAAAGGCATATACTTTGCATTCTTATGTCAAATTAGTAACCACATAACATCAAAGAAGTTATTTGTCCCAAATTTTTTATCAAGATGAAGTCCATACTTTGATCGATCCTCTTGCAATAATTTTGGTTGGCATACTTTTTTGCAGGTTTCGCTAAAAAGAATAACAATGAAAGACAACCCAAAAATTGCAACTTTAAAAAATCATGAAAGATACATGAGTAGAAGAGCAATGAATTGATCTATCAAACACAATAGAAAGTCAATCCCATGATTTTTATCAAGGATTAATTCCTTATGAAGTTAAACACCGCTATAATTTAGCGTTGGTATTTTCAAAAATTTGATGCATTTCTTCTTGACTAAGGGTGCGTGCTCTAGTGTGAATTTTTATGTTAAGCTAACATTTCAGCCACCATATCTAATTTGTTCTCCGCTAACTCATACAGGCGCGGAAATAGACTACACAACGGTTTCCCCTCCAGGCAAGGGTCGACCTAAAACAAAGTGGACACACCATCCCCTACCTATCGGTTAATATTATCCAACATCCACCCAGAATCAACATGTCCCACTCCATCCCCAACATCTAAAATTGTCTACCACCACACCGATCCACCCACTCTACTAGAGCAGCAAAGCCGCCCCCCTCTTCACTGTACCGGGCACAAAGAACCCAATACCAGAGGTTGCCCCGCTCCTGTAAAATCCTCCACCACCACTTACCCAAAAGAGCAAGGTTAAACTCCCTCAACTTTCGCACCCCCAAACCTCCATCCTCCTTACGCAAACAAACCGTTTCCCATTTTATCCAAGTAATTTTCCTAACATCCTCACATCCTCCCAAAAAAATGCATTACATAAAGATTCAAGGATAGAGATTATACCTGAGGGGGCTTTGAAGAAGGAAAGAAAATAGACCGGAATGGAGGACATGATAGACTTAAGCAAGATCAAACGACCACCCAAAGACAGGTTACGACTATTCCAATCTGACAACCTTCTTTTAATACGATCAACAAGAGAATACCAAAAAACCAACTTTCTCGGATCACCACCAATAGGGAGGCCCAAATATAAGAATGGGATGTTTACAATGTAACACTGAGGCCGCCTCATGCAACCAAGAACCATCGACGTTAATTTAGCGACGACTCCATCGTCTTTATTTAAAAAGTTGCAGACGACCACAAGGCTGTGGGTAAAATTTGTTGCTGATAATATTAAGTCTTCTTGTAGTGCTTTTCCCATGCACCCGTTGTGAGGCAACAATTTGAATTAGAAACTGTTTGTGCAAGTCATTTGGCATAATACTAAGTCGGCCGAAAATCACTCCAAACCATACATAAACCCCATATCGACCAAAGAAGAAAAATTCACATCTGGCAAACAATTGTAATTGGGAAACATTATGTGGCATTTTGTGTATCTAAAACCAACCCCCTTGAAGTTTTCCGGCTAGGTCAATGATTAAGGCTATTGGCAATTAAAAATTAACACACTCGTGAAGTTTCCGCGATAAAATTTTTCGCTTTGTTTAGCATTGCTCATTGCAATTTTGTTTCTTGAAATTTCAATCACTACACATTAAGAGTATCATTTACTTCACCAATCAGTACAATCAATTCTACTGCTTTGTTGGGAAAATGTTTTATAATATGTCTTTATTTGTCTATATTGCCCTTATTTATATGCAATTTACGCGAAACATGCTTATTGTTATTTTGCTAATGGAACTATAATATTATTTATTTGGCTAAAACCCACTTTTTACCTCCTAAGTTTGCAAAAGTTGTGATTTTGGCCCCCTTTTAAAAAAATGGCAAAAATGACCCCCCATATTTACCCCCTTTTGCAAAACCACAATTTTGACCTGGTCAACGTTGTTGAGGCAAAATCTCTAATTAATTTTAAAGATAACAAACCTTAATGATTAAGGAATTAATGGACTTTGATTAATTTGTTGGTATTTAACTTGTGCTCTTAAGTGGTTAATTAAGACAGGAACAAGTTTCAATCCATACCAAGATACAAAGAATCAAAGGACATAAAGACTTAAGAACTCAGTCAAAGTTCAGAAAGTTAAAAAGAGTTCAGAAGGTTGGACATAGTTCAGAAGGTTGTTCATGATGAACATCAAGAACCAAGCCCTGAAATTCATGAACATGAAGAACATGTAAGGTTCATGTGACTTAAATAAAAGCCCAGTAAAGTACATTGACTAAAGATCAATCAAGGAATAAAGACATTTATTTGTTTAAAGTCAAAAAGGGCATCTTCAATGTTCATTCAAGACTATGAACATTTGAAATACAAAACATTAGGAATATTCCATTAAGAATATCATCCTAGATGTTTTCCATGCTGCACTTCATCAATGTTTCACTATTAGAATTTGATTACATCAAATAAGAGTCTTAAAAATCATCCTAAGTGAAACAAAAGAAACATTCTGAAGTCCCTTGAGTTCAGAAAGTTCGATCATGCTCCATGCTTTTTCTAACATGAACAGTACAGTGGTTGGAAAGTAAAAAGCAAATCCAAAAGAAAGATCAAGTCTGATTCACCAAGATTTCGACACATAAGGGAGTTGGTACTGTACAAAGCAAACCAAATCCCCTAAAGCATGGATGTGAAGTGACAACTCCACTTTATGAGATCCTGCACATGTTCCAAGAAAGATTTCAAAGAAGATCTGATCTAACAACATTCTGAAGTCGTACAAAGATAATCTTTATAGTACAACCCATAAATTCATGTGACATTCATCTGCAAAAGCCCAGATGCATATCTGACTGTTCATCCACATGAACCCATATGAAGATCATGATGAACACAACAACATTCTGAAGTATTTTATTTTGTCCAGAATTTCAAGTGAAAGTTGGTGGGTCCCAGGACACGTGGCACAAGACTATTGGTCGCTCTCCAACGGCTACAAAGGCTCAAGAAACTCTATAATAAAGATCAAGGCCTCAACATAACACACACCTTTGCAAAGCATACAAGAAAACAACTCAAGAGTGTTTGAAACTTTAGCAAAAACATTGATCTTACAAAGATTCCAAGAAGTCTTTACTAGTGTGCATCAATATTTCTCTTATCTTTTTAAAGATAAATCTCTCCCGCCATTCTTCTCTTGTCTGATTGAAATCATTCAAACTGCATACAAATTGTAAACAAAGTCTCATCTAACTTTAGGGGTACTAAAGTGTTAGTTTGAGCAAAAAGGTGTAAAGTCTAAGTGGGTAACTTAGCAAGAAAGGTGTAAGCCTTCTGAGGCTTAGAGAATACAGTTGTTGTAATTGTTCAGGTGAACAAGGTTGTAAGGTGCAGGATTTGAGAAGTTATCTCAAGCATCATAGTGGAAAATCTCACAAGATTGTGGGGAGTGGTCTAACCCACGTTGGGTGAACCACTATAAATTTATGTGTGTTCTTCTTCTTTTCTCTTTACTCTTTACTTACAGTAAACACATCACACATAAACACATTTAATTATTTAAACTGTTTTTTACACTAACACTTCAGAACGTTCTGAAGTCTGTCTGTTAACTTAACCATTCCAAGTTCACAACTTGAGAATAACTTTTAAGTGGCAGGATTAATTTTTAAAGGGCCATAATTCAAACCCCCTTCCTTGTGACTATTTTATCAACTTCAAACGTTACGTGTCATGCCACTTGTAAATTTTTTGATTTTTATTTATTTTTAAAATTGTTAATTCCACGCGTATAATTAAAGAAATTAAAAAAAATAAAAATAATGAAGAGCACGTGACTGAAACACACACCACCACCTCTCCCAAACAAATTTGAATCCACACCACCCCCTCTTCCCCTCGCCGCCATCTTGCTACCAGTTTCCACCTCCCTCCCCAACAAAACAGATGAATCTGACCCGCAGAGATGACCTTCGTCTTCTTTTCATTAATCCCTCCACATGAATTTGAGGCGAGATTCTTATTCACATGCTCCAAACTTTCTTCGATTGATTTTCAACATTCATCAATTCATTTTCAACATTCATGGGTTCCACTTTTCTTTGAAACGAAACCCAGAAACCCCTTCACAACATTCTTTATTCATTGATTCCACTCTTGCTTAAAACGAAATCAAAAAATGGAAGGTTCAATTTCAAAACCGAAAACCCCAAAATAGCAAACACTATTCCAGTATCATTCTAGATCTGAGATTTGTTGCAATTTAATGGTTAACAATATTAAAGGGATTGGATTATGTTCATGAATTAACACCTCCGTTTTACAATTCAGTTAAGGTGTATGGTATTAGTGAAGGTTTAGGGTGAACAATATGAAAGAGATTTCAACCAGTTTTTGGGATTATGAATTTCTGGATTTTTAGGCTACATGTGACTTTGAATTTGAAATTGAAGTGATGAATTTTAGATGAGATGGGAAAAAATTAAAGAAGAAGAAAAATCATCTCACACCTCACGTGGCCCCCCTCTTTAATCCTTTCATTTTTTAATTTTTTAAATTCCATAAATACATGTGGCTTTTCCTTTCTTTTTTTTAATTAAAAAATATCTAGATGACAATTTTTTAAGTGATGTGGCATGACACCTATGGTTAACCAGGTCAAAATTGAGGTTTTGCAAAAATGGTTAAACATGAGGGGTCATTTTTACCATTTTTTTTAAAAGGGGATCAAAATCGCTACTTTTGTAAACTTAGGGATAAAAAGTGGGCTTAAGCCTATTTATTTTTATGTTATTATTATGGCCAACTATTTCTTACACGGAACCATGCTTCTATTTTTTTTTACTCACGATCCATACTTACTATTAACTTTCAATTATTTTCTGTTATATTCCAACCAAAAACATAAATATTTTCTACTGTGTAGTATATTGAATTTTCAGTTTATTATATAATTTGACAAAAAATAAGTACTGGTATAATATGGATTTTTTTTTTTAATGGAGTATAATATGGATTGTTTCCGTCAAAAATAAAGTATAATATCTAAATGTTATAATAGTTCTTCAAAAATTAAATAATAATTTGTACACAATTGAATTCCTCTAAAAAATCTGCACCCAGTTTTAAATACAATCAAAACCCTTTTTGGTAATTACACGTTCAAAAACAATTTTGATTTAAACTATCCAAACAACATAAATTGATAAGAATCAATTTTATATGAATGTATCCAAACATAAATCAATTTACATTCAATTCACTTTTAATCAAAATAAATTCTCTTCAAAATCAATTAACTCTATTGAACGTTAATTACACTTGTGATTTGCCACTTAAGTGCTTTTTTAGACACCTCATAAAAAAATACGACACATCAACGATTTTGGGAGCTAAAATAGAGGTAATGACCAAAAGTGCAAAAAACACGATAATATAGGGACTGCTTTGTTCGATTTGAAAAAGGCAAGACCAATTTCGTGAGTTGGTCTAAATACGTGGAGCGAAAGTGCAATTAAACCTAATTCTTTTGATACGTGCCAGATACTAACTATAAATATCTTTAACTTTTCTAACTGAAATTTGAACATTTTATTTTTCATAAAATTATTCAAAACTTCATTTATCATAACCATTTCTAAAAATCACATGTATAATTGGTTGAAATTTGTTGATGATATAATTTTTTTTTAAAGAATTGAATAATGTAAAACTTTTTACAATAATGGTATGTTTTTCACAAAGACAATATATCAAAATTAAATTCTTATAAATTATTTTATGAATTTAATTTGTATACATTGTAATCTTTTCAAATATTTATGTGGTAAAATGTGATTAAATATATATGTATAACTATTTTAAATTAAACGAACAACATATTCAATTAAACTCTTTTTCCTAGTATGAGTTTTTTATTTGAAACAAAAGGTAAAAGGGCATGTACTTTTATGACCCAAAAGAAAAAGACCATGCAATTTATAGTTTCAATATTGCTCCATACAATATAGCTCAATCTGTTTATGAAATCTAAAACTCTACTAGGAGCTACACTAGGATATTCCTGTGATATCTATCTTTATATATACATGTCATACCCCAATTTTTGACTCGAGATGTCACTGACACGTGTCGTTGGACCCTACATTCATACGCAGTTTAACCTGATCAATCTCTGCATTTCAGTGAAAATTTCGGCAGATAGGTATTTTAAAATACCTCATTATAGTTCCGAGTCGGGCCCTCTTCTCTCTGTGTTTTTGTTTTTATCGTGTTTTTAATTTCCATCTTTTATTTTTTTTAATTAACGATAATTTTGTATATAAAAGTCTTTATTTTTCTTTTTTTAATTAAACTTTCAATACTTTTTTTATTATTATTATTTAGTCTTCATCTTTTTAAATTTCTATTTTGTCCATACCAAACAGTCCAAGTACAGATTTTTTTTTGTCCCAATCCAAATCAGAGAACACAGGCTGTCACGTGCCTCCAACCTTCTCAGCCTCATCCACAACATGAATCCAGGAACAAGCTTTCCCATCTCAATCCAAAATGCAGATTTTCTGCAACAAACCCTTGGCCAAAGTCTCTCCCTATAAATACCTGCAAACACAGCCAGAAAAAGGACCGGAAAAAATTGCACAAACCCAAAGCCAGAATTCACCATAAACTTGCATAATCAAACAAACCAACACGACACAACACCGACACCAAGAGCCAGGAATCAACGCGAACTGAACCCGACGGTCGCGAATCCGTCGAGTCCAATCACGCAGCCGACGCCACGAAGGCGAAGCCAACAACAAAGCGGTTTCAAGAAGACCAAAACGGATTCACGGACCAGTCAAAGAACCAAATCGAATCCGAGGCTTAACAAAAGGTAAGTTTCTTTTCTCTTTTTTCAAGATCTAGAGGTTTAGGTTTAAGATTTGGGATTTTGGGTATTAGAAACGAGAAGAGGGTAGAAAAATAGTTGAAACCGTAAAAAAAAAAACGAGAAAAGAAGGTGTTTGCAGCGGCGGCGCCGCCACCTACGGTGGCCAGCCACCTCACCTTGCTGCCGGAGAAGAAGAAAACAGAGGAGAGAGAACAGAGAGTTTGAGGGAAGAGGGAAGTGAAGAGAGAGAAAGAAGAATCAAAATGAAGGGTTTTTTTACAAGAAACCCTATTTATACAATGTTCTAACCCGCTCCAACAACCCATCTGCCCATCTGAACCGACCCAGTAGGCTTGCTCAAGCCCAACCCGCGCCTGCAGCCCATTCTCAACCTATGTCCCATTTTGTTTAATTCCTGCACTCCTTGATTACTACTGCACCCCCTCCCTGCTGTAATTTTTATTTCTTTCGCGCGTTTTTTTGGTTTTGCTTCGTTAGCATTGCATTTTTTTTATTATTCTCATGCATTTTCATCCATTTAAGTTTATTATTCTGCTCTCATTATTAATTGTATATTCATTTCTTTATTTTTTTTAGTCACTTAGAAAATGTATCTAGGTCTTAATGTAATTTATTTATTTAATTATGTTTTTGCACGTGATTTAGAATGTAATTAATTAGACCTTAATGTAATTTATTTTATCGCGGACCATAGCATGTATCATAGGCTTATGTAATAGTCGTAGGTGCATGTGTGCGTGCGTGTGTGTATGCCTTTTATTTTGTTGCTAGCCTAGGATAAAGGTCCTTGTGGTGGTCCAACACCACCATGAGGTACCTACGCTTTATTTTCTTGCTCCGTTAGTCTTCAATTTTAGTTTAGTTATATTTCAACGGAAAAAAACAACAAAAAACCATGCAAATAACAAAATCACAAAAAATATTTTTTACAATAAACCTTGATCTCAAATCAAGTGACCTCTTTATTTTTATTCTTTCGTAAATCAAAATTGCAATCAACCTTAATCATATTTCAAATCATTTTCCCTTAATATAAAAAGCACAAACAAATTTATTTTGCCACTTGGCTTTTCATTTTAAAACCTTTTTCAAAACTAATAAAAAACACAAAAACAAATCAAATGTCAATTTTTACCCCGAACCACGAGGTTTTGATCCCTCACGGGTACGTAGGCAAAGGACACTCGTCCTTCCAAATCAATAAAAAATGTAGATAAGTAGGTCTCTTTTTCACTTACCACTTTAAACACCATTTTTAAAAGCAAGCAAGTTATAGCACAAAACGTTAAATAAAACCAAGAGGTTCCCGTATAGTACTACGGACATAAAGGGTGCTAACACCTTCCCTTTATGTAACTAACCCCCGAACCCTAAATCTTTTCAAAGGGGTGTTTCGAACTTTTTTCCCTTTTTTCTCTCAAAATTAAATGTTCAACCGTGAAATAAAACAGTGAGTCAAACGCTAATCAAATAGCCTTGATCTCCGAAAAATGACACGACAATACACCTCCACAAATTATGCATCTTTAGCAAGACCACAAATTTGAGGATGAAACACTATATTCCAATTCCTTCCTCGTGATCAATTTTCATTAATTCATTAGCGATGTAGCTAGAGTATTAAAGATCCTAAAAATAATGTCAACGTAAGATGGTTTAGTTGGTAATGAGTTGAATTATACATGTGTGTGAGTTCAACTTATACGTTCTCAACTTAAAAACCTCTTTAATATAAATATTCATGTTAGCACTTTTTTTTTTGAAAGAATACTCATGTTAGTACTTGGTGAACCTTGAAAGCTGCTCTATCACATATGCAAGCGCGTGTATTATGTGTTTATGTCTTTTTCTATCACATGTTAGACTTCATTCTCTTTCATGTCTTTCTATTCCTTTTCTATCTATCTCTCTTATGCCTCTCAAGTAATTCTAAAATGAAGTATAAGAGTTGAGGCAATCATTATCTCCTACCCTATCGAATTATATGGTTGAAAGACCAAATCAAATACTAAATTTGTAGATAGCCAAGTGTAAATAGTGAGTGGTGAGGGAATCCAAGTGCTCCCTTTATTCTAAGGTGTATACTAGTACTATATATATTTATATTCCATATATGCTGACCATGCATTAATTTTCTTTTCTGGTTGTAGTGCCTACGAACGAGTAATAGATTTAGAAAGTATCTATTTTGTGGCTAAGGATCAAACATCAATCAAATCTTTTTTGTGACTTGTTAGTGCTAGGATCCATTTGACACACGAAGATAAAGACAACTACGTACTTAGTGAGTCCAGTGAAATTAACATATAACGGGGGTGGGAAAAAAATCCGTACATGCGGGTATCCGCGGATAAAATCCGTCATGGGCACGAGGCAGGTAGCTAAACGGGTACCCGCAGATATAATAAACGGGTATTTAACTACCTGTTACTTTATGGACACTGACACGGATATGATGATACCCGTGCCCGTTAATAAATTATGTAAATTACTAAAATATCCATGTATATATAAGAGTTTGGATGTGAATTTTGGATGTTTTTATCTTTTATTTTACTTCAAGAATTTGCATGGATTACGTAAGAATCATATCTATTATGGTATGATGAATTTGCTTGGGATTATGTAAGAATCCCGATTTTTGTTGGATTATGATTATGGTATGAATTATGAAATTTGAATGGAATATGTTATGTATGGATCTTTAAAAGTTGAATTTTGCAGGTGATTAAAAGTTGAATTTTTTTTTGTACAAAAAAACAATCAAAAATCCATGGGTATCCGCGGATATGCGTGGGTATCTAAATACCCGTGGATTACCCGTATAGAGATACCCGCACGGATATGGGGACGGGTACAGATACCATATTTATCCAACAGGGCGGAGACGGATATCATACTACCCGTACCCGCGGATACTCATCGACATTATAACCATTTTGGCAATTTTCATGCAAATGCATTTTACAAATTAAATGTACATCGTGACAAACAATTTTTTCTAAAGTGTAAAACTTAATAGTTATACAAACATAACTGCAACACCAAACATTGTTTTGAAATTTATACATCCTACTTTTTTCTGAATAAAATTAGGGTATGGGGAAGTTTTTATTAATTCAATTGACATTAACGATAATTTTACAACCATCCTCAAAAAGATTTAAAATTTTAACTGGATGTCTAAATGTGACAACTAACACTTTTACCGATGAACTAACATCTTAAATGTTTAATAAACAAAATATATCAAGATATAGATGCAAACAATATTTTGTAGGAATTTATCGATGTAGCTCATGTGGTTTAGTTGTGACATCAAATTAATGCGTTTTAATATAAAGATTTACAATTCAAATTTTTGACTAATATTATACTATTAACGGCACTCTTTTTAACAATATATTATATTTAACAATATTTCAGGCTTATTAAACAATACCCTTATTAAGGCACTCTTTATATATAATTTGTTTTATGTTTATGATCAAGCAATCAAAATATGTAAATTGGTCCTATGTAACTATGAAATCATATGGCGAACATTTAAATTCTATTTTTTTTGAAGAAATTTAATTCAATTTTTAAAAGCTTATGATATGCTCGTTTGTGGTGTTCACACAAACATCCTTTTTCTTTATTTATTTTTGTTTATATTTTTTCTCTCAAATATGACAATAACTTTAGGAAAATACCTCTAAATACAACTTTAAGAAAATAATTAAATGGAACATGATAGAAAGAAATAAAGGATAGAATCTATTGATGACAAGTGATCCCCTCATGAAAGGCAAGTCCAAAGCATATATAAAAGCATGGCCATGTAGTAGAGCCAATGAGCAAATTATCAAAGCATACATTATTATATTAGCAACAAAAAGAAAGCATACATAGTTAATTATGCGTATTAAATCAATGAATCCTCTTGTGGTTTGTGGTGTAATTGGAGATGTTTTGGATCCCTTTACAAATTCAGTGTCTTTGAGGATTGTTTATGACAATAACAAAGAAGTCGGCAACAGTGGTGAGCTCAAACTCTCTCAAATAGTCAACCCACCAAGAGTTCAAGTTGGTGGAAATGACCTCAGGACTCTATACACTCTGGTTGGTTTACATATTCTTTAATTAAGTAAATATATAGATCTTAGTTACATTCTTCAATTTTTTTCCTTCAAAACAACAAAGAGATTACCATATATAAATTAGGGCACAAAGCGTGCTCAAACCCATATACATAGAGATGCATATAGAAGTATATATACAAGAATATAAATGGCCCTCCAAAGATAGAAGAAAGTCACCTTAAGAGATATTAATCAATAAAATAAACATCTATGATGGTATTTAAAATGTTATATAAAAAAAAAAGACGGTACTTGAACATGTAAGTGAAACTTATTGCCTCAAGTTCTAAAAATATGTTTTCTGGTAGTGCCTTTCCAATGCACTCCAAACCATGTATACAACCCATATCGACCAGAGAAGAAAAATTCATATCTAGTAAATAATTGTAATTTTGTTTCCTGAAATTTCAATCACTAAACAATAAGAGTATCATTTACTTCACCAGTAACCTTTCTTCTATACAAATTAAACCTAAAAGGGATCACATTCGTAACAATAACTGCTAGAAGAATGACATATCACCATAGAAGGGGACAAAATTTTCAATTGATTAAAACTTTTCTTTCTAGGGGTTTTGAATCTGTGGCATTTTTCAGGTGATGGTGGACCCTGATGGACCAAGCCCTAGTAACCCTAATATGAGGGAATACCTACATTGGTAAGTATGGACTTAATTAATAATCACTGCTCAATTTCTTACTCAATATGTACATATATTTTATATAGAAATGCTAACATATTGTTTTGTTCGAAGGCAAGAACTAACTATGCTGTTTATGAAATTTTATTCATATTGATGCAATAACTTCTGTTGTATATTGATTTGTTCAAAAAAAAAAACTTCTGTTGTATATTTTAGGATCACATTTATGTATTAAAATTGATAAAGCACTTATTTGTTTAATTATTTAAGTATTTATGTATACTTTATATTTATAATTGTTTTTCAGATAAGTCATAATCTGATTTCTTAATTTAGCAAGAAAAGCTTATATAATAAGATGACCTAAACAATTTATAGACTGTCATATGCTATTTCCAAGCTTCACAAAATGAACAAATATTTTCATAAGCTCTTAAAAAATTCAGACAAATACTTATGCCAATAGACAAATACATATATATTCTTTTAAAATGGATATAACATATTCAACTTATGCTTAACATGTTGTCGTGAAAAAGAAAACTTCAGCGGATCCACAGTATTGTTAATTTTATGTCAACTGGAGTCGCTATCAAAGAAAGCAACAAACCTTGCAATCGTACTTCTAACATATACACTTTATTCGCATTGTGTCTTTATTTATTTTGGTATGCCATAGTGTATATGTGTGTGTGAAAAAATGCAGCTATATATTAAATCGTTGGTGTCTATATATATACATATATATAATAATTTGTGTGATTAACAAACTAAATTGTATATACATGTAAACTACATATGTGTTTGTACTTGAAAACTTTCTTTTGGCTGAATTTAGTTCCATTCTAACCCTTTTGTTTTTTTCGTTCTTTAAATCCTTAATTAGGATGGTAACCAATATTCCAGCGACTACAGGGACAACTTTCGGTACGTGCACAATTTTCCGTGTAAATCGATTATCTTTTGCGCAATTGCAAGCAAAATCTTTCTCAATAATTTCAACTTGTTGCACATTTGACCAACTGCTTTAAAACTGAAAGGATTCATTCAGTTAAACTGAGAAACGACCAATTCGTTTCAACTACAATTGGTTCAATCGGTTTTTTATTTTATACAATTTTTATTAAATTTTTTATGCACTTTATTAATTTATATATTTGATTTTTTTTATTAAAGTTGATATTAGAAACAACAATTTAGTATCTTGTTGTAATTGATTATTACTACATATGTTTGTATAAATATACGTTGTTTATATTAATTGTAGGCGAGGAGATAGTGAGCTATGAAAATCCAAGACCAACATCAGGGATTCATCGTGTGATATTTGTGTTGTTTAGGCAACCTTGTAGGCACACTATATTAGCTCCTGGATGGCGACAAAATTTCATTACAAGAGATTTTGCAGAAGTTTACAATCTTGGATTACCTGTTGCTGCTCTCTATTTTAATTGTCAAAGAGAAAATGGTTCTGGAGGAAGGAGGTTGATCATCTAATACTTAATTAATTAATTAATTAATAATAATAATAATACTCTAAACATATCCATATCATACAATATAGATAAGAAATAATTGTGGATGAATGAGTCCTTTGAGTTGGAGTTTAGTTTAAAGAATTCGTCGATTGCCTCGTATGAATTGAAAACTCAAGGCGCAACACTCCTATTGCGAGGCAAACTACCGCAAATGCTCTAGCTGGCCAATAAGTGGGATAAATTGGTTCTCAATTGATGATTTATTAGTCATGTCCGACTCAAATTAGACACTTGTTAATTTATTTGGTGTTTCTATCTCTTGTTTGATTTTGTTGTAATATTTTTGTCTTCGACCTTCTTATTTATATAAAAAAAAAAGCATTAATTTAAATTCAAGTTGCATTAGAAGACATTTGAGAAGTGCATGTACTAATCTTTGAAAAATAAATAAGAGATTATCCGTCATACAACAATTTATACATGAACATAAATCTCTACCTTAAAGAAATAAATTTAACACGACTTTCTCTCTATATTTTCTCTATCTTTAAATGTATCAATAAAAACTCATTTAAGGAAATTTCTTGTCAAATACAATTTCTTTAAGGTAATTTTTTTTTTAAAGATTCCTTTAAGGTAAATGTCTACTTTAAAATATTATTAAAAATAGAAAGGAAACATTCTTTGGGTAGACCAAAACTCAAGAAATATAAACAAACAATTGCTTCATTAAAAACTTTGAGTAAAACCGGTGAAAGACGACTTCCGTTCCTAAAAAATATTTGTCCAATACAATGAGGAATCTCATCATTCCACCAACTAAAACCATCAAAACCAAAAATATTCAATAGTTATCATAACAACCATTAACTCAACATTCAAGGAGTTTGGAAACATCAATCTTATAAGCAAACATATTCATGAAAGATCCTTTGTAATCACTGAAAATGCCAGCGCATGTAGATAAACCCAGCGACGCAGTTTGTTGCCTGTTTGCCTTCTATTCATATGTAACTAATCATTGATATATAAATATAAAAAAATCCAATATTTACCATAACACTTGGAAAACAAACATTTTCTACCGAAGTTATATCATTTCAATTTCTTATTTCTGAATTTCTAAATACTGATCAAATGGAAATATTTCAAGATTTTCATCAAATCCATTAAGCATTGTATCCAGAATTTCCCCTAGTTCTTCATGTTGGATCAAGATAAATGTCTCTCAATGATTCTCTTGTACACTCACACACTCACTTTTGGTTTTGTTTAGAAAATGAAAGAGAGAAGAATATGAGATTTAGTGTAAAATGGAAAATCACACACTAAACTTTGATTATTCACTTCACATGTTTATATACATAACTGATCACAGATAACACACATACAATGGGAAATAACTTCCATAGTTACCGTATAACAGAAAACACAAAATTTTAACCACCTAACACCTAGTTACTTGCACAACACGCAAGTTAACTAATTGACTAAATTTGAATTATCCTCAACACTTCAGTCCAAGAATTAATCCATAAAAATAATGAGAACATTTTTTTTTTGAGAGGAAAAATAATGAGAACATATATACGAGCCAATCCATAAAAAAAGAAACAAACGAGAACATATGCAAGCCAATAGACACATAGAATTAGATACTTGATGGGTATATTCACAAAAAAAACATATACTTGATGTTTCCAATCTTATTTTTTCTATAAGTACTTTTGCTTGGTAACTTAAGGATATTTTCGGAAATGTTTTATGATTTATTATTCTTTTTGGTAACAAATGTTTTTTTTTGTTTTGTTACGGTTCCCAAATGCTTTGCTTGTATACTCTTTATTTGAGAATTATTGTGGATGTCAATTGTCTAGATCTATTATATTTATTGGTAATCTTGTCTGGGGCGTGTCAGACACTATATGTGGATACTTTTTCTATTGGAATTTGAACATTTTCTATTTGGTTGCATTATTAAAAAAATTATTTAATTGTAATCACTTTTAAAAACCACATATATAATTTGTTGATAATGCAAAACAAAACAAAATTATTTTTCCTTCAAAAAAAAAACAAAAATATTTTCACAAGCATTTTATCTTTGCTTGGATATTATATCAAAATTAAACTCTTGTAAATTTATTTTATGTTTAAATGCATTTTTATCATCATTTCAAAAACCGTTTTTTGGTTCCCAATATAATTTTTTTCTGAATTTTTTATCTCTCTTCTCATTTTCAAAAACATATAATAAATTAAACTCTTTTCCTAATATGATTTTTTATTTGAAACGAGAGGTAAAAGAGCCTGCACTTTTTTATCACCCAAAAGAAAAAGCGCATGCACTTTATACTTTTTTTGGTTCAGAAAAAAAATAAAATTCAACACTCATGGTGAATATTGCTCCAAAGAGTATAACTCAATCTGTTTATGAGATCTAAAACTCTTCTAGGAGCTACACTAGGATATTCCTATGATATCTATCTAAATATAACACCTCCACAAATTAAGTATCTTTAGCAGGACCACAAAATTTGAGGATGAAACACTATATTCTCATTCCTTATGTGATCGATATCCATTACCTCATTGGTGATATAACATTAGCTAGAATAGCAAAGATAAGAAAAAACGAAAAAATAAGAACCAAAACTTATTGCTCGCCTCACACTCTCCTCCACCATTCACAAAACAAAATTAAATTCACCCCCCAATCTCTTTTTCTTTGTGTACTCCTATTGCAATCAACCATTTGATTTTATTTTCAATTCATGATATCTTTTGCAAGTATAATAATCCTCAACCATTATTTACGAAAAAAATTTAAATTCCCCTTACTCTCTCTCTATACACACACTTACATTAAGTATATACGACTCATATATCTAATACCTTAAGATTTTGTGTTAGAACGTGTTCTACAAACTTGTGTATTTTCTCGGGAGACTGCCACATTCGACTAAAAGTAATCACACAAATGAGTTTGAACATCATATCTCCATACAAAAGTGGTATCATAGTTTGGTTACTAAAGGGTGGTCAGATAGCGTGTCTCGTTGATGACGAGTGTCAACGGTGGTGCAAGTTTATGTAGATGAAAAGGCTATTGCTTGAAAAGAAGTGATCTCATGGAAATGGATGGGATCTTCTACGTGTGTAAAGTGTGAGTTAGAAATCTCACATTGAATGAATAAATAAATGTTGAACATATAAGCTAGGAAGCCCATATAATTCAAAATAGACGACGTGTCGGTTTCTATTACGTATCATGCATCGACACCTACCCAATACGTATCGTGAGAGTATTTGGTGATATTTTATTTTTTAAAAAACCATTGTCAGATACGTTTCAGATACATGCATCGGGTATACACGAGAGATACGACAAACCGATACACGCGAGATACATGATTTTCTATTAATTTTGAGATATATGTAATTGGGTAAGTAATGATGCTCACGTTTTAAGATACATCATATATGTAGTTGACTAATTGTCATTTTATTTATTATGAATATTACTTATATTTATATCCCAAAAAGGAGTCGATAATTCCAGTGAAATTGAAAGTGAGAGTAGTAGGATTTGTTTCAGTCATCGTAACATCAGTCGGCGATTCCATTCCTCCTCCTTTCTTTCGCAAGTTCTGTCATTTTTGTCTCTTTTTGTTGTTTTGAGAATGTTATTATTGTTGACCGTCATGTAGAGGCAATTTCACTGTTTTGTCTATTTTTGCTGTTTTGAGAATGCTGCTATTGTTGTGTTTTATTGCTGTTATATGTCTGTTTGATATAGGTTTTGCGATTTTTTTTTTGCTTTTGAGTTTTAGTCCATAGTTTGTTTTTGAGTTTTAATATGGAGTTTAGATTTAATTTTTTTTTATGTTGTTATATGTATGTTTGATATAGGTTTTGTAATTTTATTTTTTTTTGCTTTTGAGTTTTAGTCCATAGTTTATTTTTGAGTTTTAATATGGAGTTTAGATTTAATTTTTTTATTAAAGTATCTTGGTCATGTCATATCTTGAAATTTGAAGTTTTCCCGTATCGAGGTATCAATGTCGTTCGTTTCTGTAACATATCAAGTATATGTGCTACATTGCATATAAGTATGATATCCCATATACATAGTTCCTCAATGTTTTTGGTTAAGACGTGGTGTGCAATTCTATTTATGAGTGATGAATATTATCAAAATTTGAAAGTATATTTAGGATATATTTATCTATATTGTCGACATTTATATTTTTTTGAAGGACCAAAATTAGGAACATGGGGAGGTGTGATGAACGTAGGTTGGTCCTATTGCTAAATATTCAACTCATGTCGCATAAAGATGGTTTCTAATCTCACTATCAATCAGGGCCGACCTAAGGGCCAAGCAAGGGCTTTAGGCCTCAAAATTTTAGGTGGAAAAAAAGGTCTCTAATAGATTAATTTGGTTATAAATATATTATATGATAAATAAATTACAGACGTTTGCATAGCTTGACTGATTACCAAAAAGACCTCAATTACTCTTGGTCATGAATTCAAATTTTGGTCTCCACATAATTGATTTGATATAAATATTATGTTAAAAAAATACATTTTTAAAGGCTACATTAAATATTTTGCTTTAGGCCTCTTAATCTGTTTAGCCGGCCTTACTATCAATATTGGTTGGTAGATAATATATAAGTACTAACTCAACACTCTTTTTCAACTTTTAAATTTCTCTAAACCTGATAAGCCATTGAACCATCTCATCTAAACTTAAAAATGGATATAGGGAGGAATTATCAAAGTTCCCTCCTTTCATACGTGTGCTCGTGTATTATCCATCTTTCCTTTTCTATCACATGTTACACTTATTCTCTTTCACGTCTTTCTCTTCCTTTTCCATCTATACCTTTTACACCTCTCAAATAATTCTAAAATGAAGTATAAGAATCGAGACAATCATTATCTCCTATCCTATCGAATTCTATGGTTGAATACCAAATCAAAAACTAAAATTGTAGATAGCCAAGTGTAAATAGTGAGTGGTGAGGGAATCCAAGTGCTCCCTTTATTCTAAGGTGTATACTAGAACTATATTTATATTCCATATATGCTGACCATGCATTGATTTTCTTTTCAGCTTGTAGTGCCTACGAATGAGTAAGAGATTTAGACAGTATCTTTCTTGTGGCCAAGGTTGAAAGGTAAAAACAACTACGCACTTAATGAATCTAGTGACCTTAAACATTTAACCATTTTGCCAGTTTTTATGTGAATGCATTTTGAAAATTAAACGTACATTATGTCCATCAAACTTTTATAAGTGTAACTGTATGGTATATAGTACACAAACATAACTCCAATAGCCTTGATACCGATACTTATCGAGACTCACATATACATATCTAGCTAGAATACATAATTAGTTAACATGAGACAAGACTTACTTTGAGTTATTTTCCTTTTTTTTTTTGGTAAAAAACTTACTTTGAGTTCTTTAAATGATGTTTGTGTTGATATTCTAGCATAAAGATTAAAATATGTTATAGTTTAGATAAAAAATTCTATAATGTTTTGTCATCACAAGTATTTTCTTTTGTAATTAATTGTGATCATTATAATCATATACTAATGAAGAATCATAAAAAGATCTTATTTATTTTTGGTCAAGTAGCTTAGTGGTTAGAACTCACACAATTAAATTGTGGAGAAGTGGAGTGCCCGGGGTTCGAACCCCGGCCCTTGCATATAATATGCAATATCTCTACCAATTGAGTTAAGCTCACGGAGATTAAAAAAATCTTATTTACAAGTATTTATATGTATATAACTTTTATGATAAATTTATGTTAAATGTATTTAAGCCGGATGGTACCCTAAATTTCAAAGTTTTCACATCTGTATGGTATCACACTTGTACTATATATTTGGGCTTTTTTTTTGTGGTGTCTAGGGTTTGAACCCCAGACAGGGCCGTCCCTGCGGAGGTGCAAACAGCTCTATTGAGCTGGGCCTCCCCAATTTTGGGGCCCTAAATATTTTTTTGTATATATAATGCATTGGAGATTTTAATATATACCAATAACATTGAAAAGTTTACAACACAAAAGTCATGGCCCTAGTGGTAAAATGCAGAGATGTTGAACTTGTGTACTCTGGTTCAACCCTTGTGAGGGTTGACTTTTATTTTTTTATCATTTTTATTTTTTTCCAACATAAGAGGGCATCTTTTTTGCCTATTTTTTCTTATGGATTTGAGGTTTATATATCCTAAATACTATCTCCTCTTCTTATGGATTTGAGGTTTATATATCATAAATACTATCTCCTCTTCTTCCGATAAGCTCTAACAACAAACATTATAATTATTTCTTAAAAAAACAAACATTATAATTATTTCTTAAAAAAACAAACATTATAATTATTCTCTCAAAAAATAAAATAAAAAACATTATAATTTTTTTTCTCTTTTAAAAAAATTGTGTTTTTATTTTGACTATGGACCTATTTTTATTTGAGAGCCGAGCCTCCATTTTTGTAGGAACGGCCCTGACCCCAGACCTTGCATATATTATGCATTGTCCTTATCAACTGAGCTAAGCTCACGGGGACATATATTCGGGCTTTTGCAATATTAAACATTGTTCTGAAATTTAAACATAATATATATCGAGATGTTGTGGTAGAAAATATTTTGTAGGAGTTCACATATGAGTTCAAGTGGTTGACTTATCACACCTAAAATAATTTTAATAAGAAGATTCATATGGTTCAAAACTTTGGTTAACATTATACTAATATATTATAAAGAGTTTTCTTAAATACTACTCTATCTATTCTTTTTTTTTTTTATAATATACAAATGAATCAATAAAAGTTGATGTATTCGATTAATAATATAGATCAAATACATCAATTTTTGTTGATCCATTTGTTTTTTATAAAAAAGACCAAAGAAAGTATCTAATGACATTTTTTTGGGAGTATCTAAATGGCATTGTTTAAGTATTTTAAACAAGATAATTTTTCATTGAATAAGTTATCTATTCATAATGTATTTAAACACACAACGATTATATAAAAACTTAATATTTTAGATCCATTAAACAATTAATGTTCTTACGAGGACAGTCTTAAGCATTTGTCTTATACTTATTTTTTTTAATGGCCATTTGGCTTATACTTATGATCAAACAAACAAAATTTTATATAAATTGGACATATGTAATTATGTAATCTTAAGAGGTGAACATATTTTTTTATTTTTAAAAAGCTTATTAATATAATTTTTTAACATCAAAGTTTATTAAAAATAGGAGAGAAGTACAAAGAGTCTTTAACTCACAACTCAGAAAAAGTACAAGGGGTATTTGACCCGCAGAAAAGCAAGCGGCCAAGCACCTCTATCAAGAATTATGACAAAGAAAAAGGTTCGAAAATCATTCAAAATACATGCAAGAATCCCCATATTTCTAACAAAAAAACACCTATAAGTGGAAGATTTAACTGCTTCTACGATTTCTTCCACCTTCACGTGTGTTGAAGAAAAAAAGTATATTATATTTTCATTTGTAGTTATTTATTTACGTATCGAATAGTTCTGAAATTTATTGTTAGAAAAGCTACCAACAAGAGAAGAATTATTTTTAGAAAGAATTATTTCGTAAACAACCTATATGTTTTCTCTTAGCGGTGGAGCAGTCTGTTAGGTTGTATGCGAAATATTTGAGACTTTTCGTTAGAGTTTCTAAGGTTCAAGTATATATCCCTTGTACTCTCCATAATATATTTTGTTTAAAAAAAACCAGTTCTGAAATTTTATGAACATTTGTGGAGTTTATATATAACAAATTATATTTAAAAAAAAAACTTTAAAATTAAATATGACAATAACTTTATCCAAAAAAATTTGGATGAGATGATAATGAATCTCTTCTAACTTAGTCAGAGATTTTGGGTTCAAATTCAGTCCTAGGAAGCAGCTGTGTTAAATATCAAGAGAGTTTTACTATCCATTACGATCTTACTCTGCTCGAGAGGTTAGTATCTATAGTTGTACGAAGAGATACCTAATTCACTATAAACAAAAAAGAAAAAGTATGACAATAACTTTAAGAAAATAATTTAATGGAACAAGGTATAGAAAGAAAAGATAGAATCTATTGATAACAAGTGATCACCTCATGAAAGGCAAGGCCAAAGCGTATGTAAAAGCTTGGGCATGTAGTAGAGCCAATAAGCAAATTATCAAAGCATAAATTATTAATCACGCGTATTAAATCAATGAATCCCCTTGTTGTTGGTGGTGTAATTGGAGAAGTTTTAGACCCTTTTACAAATTCAGTGTCTTTGAGGGTTGTTTATGAAAATAAATAAAGAAGTCATCAACAGTGGTGAGCTCAAACCGTCTCAAATAGTCAACCCACCAAGAATTCAAGTTGGTGGAAATGACCTCAGAACTCTATACACTCTGGTTGGTATACATATTCTTTACATTCTTAAATTATTTCTTTTGAACAACCAAGGAGATTTTTATATATAAATTAGAGTTGAAACGGTTTAGGGTTATATACAAAGTGTAAGAGGCATGGAGAATCATACATACAAGAATATAAATGAACCTCCAAACATAGAAGAAAGTTACTTGTTAAGAGACATTAATCCATAAGGTCATGCCTTTCAAAAAAAAAAGTTATGTCTTCATTTGTCCTAATCAAAAACCGTTTCTAAGACTGCAGTTGAACATGATCATTGTATCCTAATTAACTTATTGCCATTTCTAGTGGTCCAAATTGCCAAATTAATGGCAACCTTCACTGCAATAAATATTGTCATCACTCACAGCCAAAAGTTGCATGTAACAGCAAAAAGTTAAAAACTCCTTCCTTAAAAAAAAAGTTTAAAAACTCCTTTTTCAAGTGCCACAAGGTGGTTGGTAAAGCCTTTGTATGTAACCTTTAACCACAACTTAATTGGAATCATCTTAGAAGGATCCAAAATCTTTAATCATTTACATCACCAATGACATTATTTCAATACAAACTAAACTTAATTGGAATCATCTTAGAAGGATCCAAAATCTTTAATTAGTGAAAGCTTTTTTCTAGGGTTTTTGACTTTGTGGCACTTTGCAGGTGATGGTGAACCCTGATGCACCAAGCCCTACTGATCCTAATATGAGGGAATACCTTTATTGGTAAGTTTGAATTTACCTGTATGAACTTATTAATTAATTAACAATCGCACACCCCACATTCTTTCTCAATGTTCATATTTTTAATTTGATCTTGAAATTTACCACAATCATATTTTTATTTTGTTTCGGCATTAGACATGATAAATATTATTATGGCTTGGTATTGTTTTGTTCAATGGCATGCACATGTGATGCTTCTGAAGTTTTATTCATATCGATGAATGAATTCTGTTGTATATTTTAAGAGTGCGTTTTAGGGCATGTTTGGTTTGACTTATTTTTAAGTTTATGTAAATAAATAAGTTTTTACTTATTATTCATAAAGTTGTCAAGGTAGTTTATGAAAAACAACTTATGGATGAAAAACAACTTATGGAGATATAATTTTTGTATAAGCTATTTTTTATAAGCTCAAAAATAAATCACTCCAAATAGACCTTTAATAAATAATTTAATTAAGCGCTCATTGAATATATATTTATTGTATAAATGTTAGTGTATGAATTGTTTCTATATAATTAAAAAAATGGTTAAACTAATTTTGAATAAATGAAATTTATTTCATAATTAGTCAACACAAATTTTTTTTATTGAAATAAGCTTAAGAGCGTGTGTGTTTGGATGCGGTAATTGAAAATTTTAAAGGAAATTGGTTCAATTGAATTTCTGATTTTTTGTGTGTTTTGAAAAAGTAATAACATTCTTAATTATTTAACATTGTTAGGTTATTTTTATGAAATTTCATAAAGTTGTGAATTTTTTTTTCAAAATATGGACCAATTTGCATTGTTAATGCTCTTTCTCTTAAACAAGCCCAAATGATTAGTTCTTACACTAATCCAACCAAATTTAAATCCTATAGCCCGCCAGTGAATTGATTTCTTAAAAAAAATACGCACATCTCTTATTCCTTAAAGTTATTAGGTTTGCAACAAGTTAACCCTAGAAATTTGGC
>Ga0315915_1001240_pt1 | contig 30418 bp, 16 predicted proteins | sample MpolbnodulesMG_FD_207738 | JGI IMG/M metagenome (GOLD analysis project Ga0315915, IMG submission 207738) | Medicago polymorpha root nodule microbial communities from Los Angeles, California, United States - branched nodules | ecosystem: Host-associated > Plants > Roots > Nodule | place: USA... | reverse complement strand
TAACAAAAGCATTAAGCACAAATAATTCTGAATAAAGACTAGGTTTTCATTGATGTCAAAGAGAGTTCTTAACAAATTACATGCTCACAGATTACAAAGATTCATCTCATGGCTTAATCAATCTAAGAGTTTAGCTACTCATAACTAAACAATCAAATACATAGAAATAATATAACATACATAAATCAGAACCAACTATGAGTTGGGTGAGATCCACTGCGTGTTCTTCAGCTTCCTGGTGTCGTCTATGCTCTGTTTAGGTCTTCCAAATCGCCCCCTAAGCTTCTGATCACATCTGGCTTTTATAGACAAAGAATTAGGGTTTCATAAAAGCCCACCATCGTGCCACGTTTCGAGACCATCGTGCCACGATTTGCTCATTAATCCTACGTGGCAGCAAATTTACTCAAGCATCGTGGCACGTTACACATCCATTGTGCCACGATTTTTCCAGCATCTTCAGGTAAATTCCACGCTTCAAACGTGCCACGATTCAAGTCCAACATGGCACAATTTCTCCAGTAGCTAAATTCTTGCATTCTTCTCCAATTTGTGCAAAACTTCTCTTTTATGAATCTTGAGCTGATTTAACCATGTATACAAGCATTTGACTCTCAAAACATTACAAAAAGGACACAAATATGACTAAAAAACTAGTGTTGACGTACTGTCATCACAAGGGTCTCTATTTATAGTGCATAATTACTTAGGGGTTAAAAAAAGAAAACTAAGTTTCTTCCACCAATCCAACAAGAAAACAAGCAAGCAACAAGCGAGGCATATGGTAACACCCAGAGGGGCGCATGAGCTAGCCATGGATGCTTTATCTTGCACATGGGCGCATGGCCTCTGCAGAGGGGCACATGAGGCAGCGCCTCCAGTGCGAATTTTGCAATTTTCACCATTTTCGAGCATTCTTTCCGTCTTGAAATTCCTTGGAAATTGTATTATTTTCCCCTAAAATAACGAAAAGAATAACATTTCCTCTGATCCTATTTATAAAAGATATTTGAATCAACAAAAATTCAATAGATCTGATTCAATTTTTTAACCAAATGGAGTATATATATATATATATATATATATATATATATAGAAAATAGGATATACATACATACATACATATTTTGTGAGCTCTAAAATCTTCTTTGCCTTGGACCGTAGTTTGCAGTACCACTCTCTGACTATTTATTTTATCAACAAAAAAGAAATGTTTAAACTCGAACTTTCCAAATTCGAGTCTTTTTTGTTGCCCCTAAAGGAAATATAAATGTAAATTCTTTGTAAACAGTGTTCGACTCTAAGGCCTTCTCTAGAAGGAAAGTAAATGTAAATTCTTTGTAAATAGTGTTCGAGTCTAAGGGTCTGTTTGGTTCGAGAGTTTTGGAGTGGAAGGGAGGGGAGATTTTTAATTTGAAGTGTTTGGTTCAATTTTTAGAATGGAAGGGGAGGGGAGCAAATCTCTTTAAAATTTTATTGCATTGCCATAATTATCCTTAAATTAATTTCAAATCTCAATATTAACCTTGTAACAACTTTTATTATTATTAGGTTATCTTATTCTTGTAACAATTTTTATTATTATTTTGTTATATTTTCCAGTAACAACTTTTATTATTATATTATTTATTACTCTTATTTGTTACATGTACAAACCACTCCTACTACTACTTTATTGCTGTCGACGGCCGTATTATTATTATTATCTTATTTTAATTCAGCTTATTATTACTTGTTGTTCCTTTTTTTTTCACTGTTAATTCACTTGTTCATGTCTTGTTGTGCAAAATATACAAGCCAGTTTGAGATAAAATAAGCAGCTTAGATGTGTGCTTGTCTTTCGTCGATCTCCGAAATCGTAAAAACAAGTAGTTTCTTTTATTTAATTAAGTTTAATGGTAAAACGGTAAAATAATTTTAAAATCCCTCCCCCTCCCCTCCCCTTGCGAACCAAACACATTTTTAATTAAAATATCTCCCCTCCATTAAAATCCCTTCCCTCCTAATTCTCGAACCAAACGGACCCTAAGGTCTTCTCTAAACTTGGGCAAGTACTATTCACTTACCTTAAGTTTTTTTTTTATCCTAAAAAAAATAGCATATGTTATGTTATGATTATTTTTTTGTTGACAATTTTTTTTTTAAGGATGTTGACAAATAATATATGTTATTAGGCAATAAACTCAATTGGTCAGAAAAAAAGGTAATAAACTCAATTCCCATAACCCTTCAAAAAAAAAAAAAACTCAATTCCCATAAAAACGTCAGTCCTTTTTAGTCGGATAAGAATTAGTAAAGGTATTTCCAGAATGTAAATGATTGGGTTTTGTCAAAAAAGAAGCAAAGTGACATGTGGGTATAAAACCCTGATTATGAGGATAAAACCCTAAGTAAGTAACAATAAACTCCGTTGCGTGCGTTTGACACCTTAGTACGATTCAAAGCAATATGAATTGCTCAATTGTCGCTAACTGAAAACTTAGGATCTTCTCAAGAGAGCTATAACAAACTAGGATAGCTATAAACAACGCGTTGTTTTGTTTTACACATTTTACTATCTTTTAAAAAATTTATGAGTTCCACTATTTGTTTTTGTTTCAATACATTCATATTTACAACATGAATTGCAGTCAATTGTTGAATGTTCAAGTAAGTTTGCTTTATATTTATCTCTCCCTCTCGCTCTAAAACCTATTAAGAGTGTTGTCACACTATAACATCAAAGTGTCGTTGCAGATACCCAAACCACCGGAGCAAAAGAGATCGGTGCAACCATCTTGAAGCACGACCCTGTGTTTCATAGTAAGTGTATGTTTGATTTCACACAAGCAAACAAACTTTCTTCTAGGGTTTAGAATTGATTTATATTTGTTGTTTTCGAGATGAGTTGATTTTGCTTTTAATTTTTTTTGTTTTTTTAGAGCAAACGAACTTTCTTGTAGGGTTTAGAATTAATTTTAATATGCTTGTTGTTTTTTATATGGATTGATTTTGTCTTTAAAATTGATTATGGTCTATGGCTAGAATTTGTTGTTTTTGGATTGAATGCATCCAAACATTTGTAGATTTTAGCCATAGATGTATCATCCAACTCAACACGAAGCCTCCAATCCTAAATCACTTTTAGGTAAATTCTACTCTATGAAGCACGCTGACACTTCTAATAATGTAAAAAAATCATATAAGTCAATATAGTTATATATTTCCATGTTGTGTCTGTGTAGGGCACAACTCACGAACACGACACAGACACCGATGTCGGGACACGTCTAATATGAGGAATGTACCTGCTTTATAGTATTGTTGATTCAAAATCAACCTAACACACGTTTGTGGCTTCCCATGTTGCTTCTTTCTTACACTTCTATAACTCAAATTACCACACACACAAATAGAGTATCTAAACATTGATTATCCTATGGAGGTTGTCCCAATACTAAAATGGGAATCTTTCATAAAATGGTATGCACATAAGTACATATAAGATAAAGTTTATTGGTATACATGTCTCTTAAATAGAATCTGTGTCAATTCAATTCCACTATAGCATTTTGGTCTATCTTTAAAAATTTAAATGGAAATACTTATATTAGTTGAGTCAAAGGAAAACAAGTCTTCAATTCTTAACCAATCATAGCTTACTGTACATCAGGTACATGTACTGTTGTAATAGTAAATATCATTTGGATAAAGATTTGATTTTCCATGTGAAAGCAATTTAGGTATAAACACAAGTCAAAAGTCACACACAGAATCATCCTCAACATCTCAGCATATATACAAGTCTTGTATCATTTTGCTTCTTCTATTCCATTTTATTTTGTTGAAACAACATGGAACATTTTACCACCACAATTTTATGCCTCACATTTTATCATATTCTATTTATTTATTTTCTACATTTTATTTATTCTACAAAGGGTATACTAATATCACAGGCATCTCACCAAAAAGGGCAGGGAAAAAGGGACATAAACCAGCCCATCCAAGTCAAATCAGAATTACTATAAATATGCTCATTTTCTAGTGGATTGATTCAATTCAACTACATCTCCTTTAATCTAGAGAATTCAAGCCTATCATGCCATTCTCTTATGTCAATAGATTTTTCAATATGTTTTGGGTTGATGAATTCCAAACTGGTATGTTGCCATCTCTTGGAGCAAGAGTCCACCAAGAAACTAAACTAAGAAAATACATAATCTCCCCCTTCGATCGAAATTACTGGTAATGACGACATCTTTATTTTTCTTTAAATTTCTTGATGAAATTTGAACTCTGTCTCTTGAGGTTACAAATTTAAACTCGTAACACGATGTTGACACATGGACTAATGATGTTATGATATTTATATAATTTATTTATGGCAGGGCATGGGACAAGTGGTTGATAATTCTAGTGCTTTACTCTGCATGGATATGCCCCTTTCAATTTGCTTTTCTGCCTGAAAAGCATGACACACTATTCATCATAGATAACATTGTGAATGGTTTCTTTGCAATTGACATAGTGATGACATTCTTTGTTGCATATCTTGATAACCATTCCTACCTTCTTATTGATGATCATAAGAAAATTGCAAAAAGGTACATATCTAAGCACTTTACTATGTTATTTCTTTTTTCCTTGTAGAATTAATAAAATGAATTTTAAATTCTCAAATAAAAAATTTGACAAGAATTATTTTTTTCTTCCCATAAAAACTTCGATTTCAGGTACCTATGTACCTGGTTTATCTTTGATGTTTGTTCAACTGCACCTCTTCAAGCCATTAGCTCCATATTCACCGATCATAGCAGCGAGTTTGGATTCAGAATTCTTGACATGCTTCGTCTATGGCGTCTCAGACGAGTCAGTTCTCTCTTTGCAAGGTAACTTCGATTTCTTCCAAGCATTGTTTTAAATCACAATCGCGCTGCAATTTTTAATACTGCAAAGAATTGCGGTCAAATGCAGTTAATACTATCCTAAACTTAATCGCGTTATAGAGACATCAAAACCTTGATGTTGCGACCCAAATTACAATCGCATAACTTTATTTAAAACCGTGCTTTCAAGTATCATGGTACTTACTAGCTCTTCGAATTCGTTCTTTCAGCCTTGAGAAGAACATTCGATGGAATTACTTTTGGATTAGATGCTTAAAGCTCATTGCGGTAAGCTTCTATATAAAATTTTCTATTTTTGGTTTTTAATAGGTTCCTTCTAACGGAGGTAATCCTATTCGAAGAATCAATTATTATTATATTTTTAACCAATTAGAATTTGAAATGTTTCCACTTTGATCAAATTTTTTCAGGTGACCTTGTTTGCAGTACACTGTGCTGGATGCTTTAACTATTTACTTGCAGATAGGTACCATGATTCAAAAAGGACATGGATTGGTTCTGTGTACCCTGATTTTAAGGAAATGAGTCTTTGGGATAGATATGTGATAGCAATGTATTGGTCTATTGTGACACTAACTACTACTGGATATGGAGATTTGCATGCTAATAACACTCAGGAGATGTTGTTTGACATTGGCTACATGTTGTTCAACTTGGGATTAACAGCTTACATCATTGGAAACATGACAAATCTTGTTGTTCAATGGACAAGTCACACCAGAAATTTTGTATGTTTTCTCAACCTTATGCTTTTTATATATTGTTTAAGTGATTTATCAATATTAGTTTATTTATAGAATTCAATATTATATAGTTTTATTTGGTCCCTCATAATTTTCTAGCGGTTCAATTTAGTCCCTCTAACATATTTAGACATATTTTTAAAATATCTAAACTATGAAATATGATTCAACATCTACACAAAATAACTTTACATAGTTGGAACTAAGGATGACAATTGAATCCAAGTATGTTGAACACTTGTAAAAATACCTGCAATGGACTCGGTAAATATTTATATTTATGGGTCCGAGTTCGGGTAATTACACACAAACTTGAATGGATATGATTGCATATATTAACACTTTAGGACTCAACCCTCCCCACGACCAACATATATAAAATATATATTAAATTTTAGCAAAAAATGTATATTAATTGTATTTTACAAATTAAATTATATTTTTTGACGAGGGTTAAGAATTTTATTTTATTGTTTTCCTCAAAAGAAAAAAGAATTTTATTTTTTGACAAATAGTATTCTATAGGATTTCGCTAGAGTGTTGTAAATTTATTGGTTAGAATCCTATTCATTTTTGAGAGGGAAGACTATTTATTGGTTCGTAAACTATCAGTACATATTAATATTTTTCTTCTGTACTTTATATTCTTTTTTTTTTATTTTTTTTATTTTGTCAAGTATTTGTACTTTTTATTCCTACTTAGTGCATATTAAGTAACATTTTCCTTAGAATAAATCCGGACTTTGGAGTCTCAATCACAAATTGAAAATTAGCATTGAGTACTGATCACACAATTATTATTCAAGAAAAAGCTCTAAAGTTTTGATTCTGACATTTAATTTTTTTTTTAAACCTCAAATATGGTATATTTAAAACTAATTTTACGAATTTTCTTAATAGTATATTTTTAAATTGGTGATGAAAGTTAATGAACACACAATGAAACAGTTGACAAAATATATATATACCATAAAAACTAGTTAACCACAAATAAAAAGTATGCCAAAGAATCATTTGTTCCGCGTGAATCTTACATATGAGTATGACTACTATTTTTTCATATATTTTTATATAATCATAAGCATCAGCATCGAATCTAAAATTTGTCCAAAACTTTATGACTGTAACCAAGTCATTAGTTGTCAAGCCAAAATTAGTCCTGCAATTAAAGGAAACCAAATAAAAAAAGCATTTATTTTGTCGTGTAGTGGTGGCAATCTTTTAGTGGGTCCATATGAACCATGTTATACCCACTGACATTGGTCCAAATTTATTTTCCAATTTGGGAATGTGGACCATGTTATAAGTTCATAACGACTGGAACATGGTTTTGGTAGGGTGCAATAGTTTGGTTTTCAGCCAAAATAATATTCATACCGACCAAGTCTATAACGGTTTGGTTTTCAATGTTCATTAGACGTGAAACTGAACCAAACTAAATATATGTGAGTTGTCCAATTTTAATCAAATTGCTTTCCATTGAAACCTTTAAAGTAAATGTGACAGACGCAACTATGTGAAATCGTGATACATCTCTAAGGAACAACATTTAAGCAACTTGGAGCGAGTTGCTTATATGTCATTAATAGAACTCTAGACTATTACTACGTCATATTTTAAGTCCCTCGCTATATTTTGTCCGATGACTTAAAAGTTAAGCAATTGTTGTTTATTTACCGCATCAACTTAGGAACTCAATAACAATCTTATTAAAGATCTTACAAATATTACAATGCAACTTGAATTGCTTAAGTGAATTTCACTATACTGATCAATTAAGAAAATGTGGAATTGTATTTCTTCATTCTAATGAATAAACTATTGGTTTTTGTGTCACAGCGAGATACAGTAAGAGCAGCAACAGAATTTGCATCAAAAAATCATCTACCTCATGAAACACAGGATCAAATACTATCACACTTATGTCTCAAGTTCAAAACAGAAGGATTAAAACAGCAAGAAACAATAAATGGCATGCCAAAAGCAATTCGCGCAAGCATTGCACACCATCTTTTTTATCCTGTTGTGCAGAAATCCTATCTCTTCCAAAGAGTTTCACATGATTTTCTATTTCAACTGGTACATTTCACATGCTTTATTTCTTACTTTATTATTGAAAGTACATTTTCCTTATTGTAGAGTTGAGTATGTTTTTCGTCTTACAAAATTAGGAGCTTTTAAGTTTAGTCCATATTAAATTTTAGTTGATTTAATCATTTTTAAATTGGTCGTTAGCACAAATGGTCCATGACTTCATAATGGTGTTGATTAGGAGAACATAATATGACTCATCACAAACTTTTTAAATTACGTTACATCCATGTGGCGATTTTTGAATTGGAAATTAAATAAATTAATTAGTCCACGTGGAGATCACGACATTTGAAAAGTCCGCGTGATGAGTCTTGGTCAGATTTTTTTGTTTCCTAATAAACACTATTTTGACGTCAGATCATTTGTGCTAATGACCAATTTACGAAAGACTGAAAAACAATTAAAATTTGATAAGAGGTTATACTTAAATTTCCCAATTTTATAGAGATAAAAAATATATTAAACTCTTTATTATCTATTGCAATGTCTAATGTAAGTAACTTTACAACAATAGGTTTTAGAAATAGAAGCAGAGTATTTTCCACCTAAAGTAGATGTGATGCTACAAAATGAGTCTCCAACAGATCTTTACATGTTGGTCTCAGGATCAGTGGTGAGTAATCTTAAGCATTTGCAGTCAATTAATCAATCATATAATCGAAAAGTATGCGTATCTCATAATCAATTTAATCTGTTGCAGGATCTCATTCGCAGTGTTGATGGTCGTGATCAAGTATGTCATAACATTCAAACATTGCATGTTTACCTTTTTATGAATTTAAAGGCTATGCATCGATGGTGTAAACTATATCGACAAATGTATTCAATCATATTTCGCTATAATATCACTTTGTTATATCAGTTCTTAAAATATCTCAACAAATATCAACATAATGAGATATAATTGAATGCATTTGTAAACAAGTTTTACACTGTTAGTGCATATTCTTTAACTTTTTTATATTTAGATTGTACAATGAAACAACTGAATGTAACTTTCTACTGTAACATAAATATTTCAGGTTTTGATGAAAGCAAGTGCAGAAGATACATTTGGAGAGATTGGAGTTTTATACAATAAGCAACAACCTTTCACTGTTAGGACCAAAGAGCTTTCACAAATTTTAAGGCTTAGCAGAACTTCATTGATGAATGCCATACAAGCATATCCAGAAGCAGCACCAATTATAATGTCAAATCTTTTTATGGTAATAAACACATTACACTTTTCTAGACTTCATTTATAACATAACCTCTCTCACAAAAGTATTATTGTCTTAAATACAGTTTTGTACCTCTTATTTTTTCAGACTTACGATTTTAGTTTCTCGTTTCTAAATCCAAAATATAATCCTTCAGTTTTTAACATGTTAAAAAATTTCTACGCCACTAAATTCGTAGGTTATATTTCCGGATGTGTTATGTTGAATAATGAGTTGGTCGGTCATTGGATAGTGTGACAATGCTTATGTGTAACCTTAAAACATCAAATTTCTCAACAAAAAAAAAATACACTTAGCCACATCACCTAATGACTGATCGACTCCATTATTCAACTTCATAAAAAGGGCAATCCGGTGCACTAAAGCTCCCGCATACACAGGGTTCGGTGAAGTTGAATAATGGAGTTGATCGGTCATTATTCAACTTCACAAATTAGCAAAAATATACTAGAAATTCCATGATAGAAATTTTCACATTTTAAAAACTGGGAAATTATATTTCCGAATTTAGAAAGGCAGTGACCAAAAAAAATTTAAGAAAATAGGAAGATCAAAGGTAATATTATTTATCTTACTTTATAATCTCTTGGAAGAAAAAGGGTTTTTTTGTTGTTGATAATTTGTTGTTTATTTTGACAGAGGTTAAGTGATCAAGAAGATTTGGGTTTTGGACATCCACCTACTAGATTGTCTCTTCATGACATTCATGGTGGAAACAACACAAGGAGAAATTCATGTGATGAATTTACAAAACATTCACATGGGGAAGACATATTGCATGACATGATACCTAACATGATTGAAAATCAGCCAGAAAAAGAAGCAAATGAAAAGAAGCTAAGTCCTGTTAGATGGAAACAGAAAGATCAAGAAGACAAGCAACAAAACAAGAGTGATGAAAATGGACAGACATTAGATGAACATATAATAGACTTTATGGAGACAGATAACCTTAGCCATGTTAGGAGTGACCAAGTTTCTTTAGGAGCAAGTAACCATCAAATCGAAAGAAAAAAACCGATTTTTGTTGATAAGAGAGTTACCATTCACTATGTAGGCCAAGACAGAACCATCTTGAAAGGACAACATGGGAAGTTGATAATTTTACCTGATTCATTGGAAGAACTGCTCAAGATTGTTGGTAAGCATCCACTTAAACATTCTGTCAAAATACTCTTTTGTAAATAATGCCGGTATGTAGGTAGAGTTTCATGCATGTTTGAATTGGCAGTGAGATTGACAAAATCACGGTGAGCTACCGCGATTTTGACAAAAGCACACTTTGACGCTTCAACAAAATCACAATGGCGCCGTAATTTTACCAAACTTGCATAAATTTGAACGTATACTTACAGAACGTTTTCCACGGTCAACTAATTATATCTTTCCATGATGTCACACTCTGATATCATATTAAACACTTATATGGTGAAATATAATTTGATATGAATGTAAAACTTTTTTATATTGTGTATGCATAGTCATTAAATTCATGTCATGCCGAAAAGGTTCTCATTGAAATTCTGCAGGTTCTTGTCATATGAAACTTTTGTATTTGTATTTCTTCTGCAAACATTAAATAGTTAGAATTGTACTAAAATTTGTGAGCAGAGAACCAAAGTTCTAGATGACAAAATCATGTAAAATTTAAGACTATTATTCGCAATAGTTGCTTTGATCTTATATTCATATTCTTACTATCAATATGTGAAACTGCAGGAGAAAAGTTTGGAGGGCCGAAGCCTACAATAATACTAAATTCGGAGAATGCAGAGATTGATGACCTTTGTGTCATTCGAGATGGTGATCATCTGTATTTTCTTTGCGGCGACAACGAAACTTTGAGCTAATAGTTTAGATATAAAACTAGCATTTATATTATTCAGATACACACAGATTACATAAAATCTCATTGGAGATGTTGCTAATCTTCTTTTACTATGCAATAATTTTGAAAAATTTCTCTTCATGCTTATATACTAGATGCAGATCATAATGAATGAACAACCAAAGGAATGAAAGAAACAATACAAAACTACATAATAATCAAACTTGTTGCTAGCTCTGGTTGTTTTGCTTCATTTTCATATGCATTGTATCACTGCTAACCTAAACGAAAAAATCGAATAAAATATTTGATTCACATGTCAGTGGTTAAGTTTCACATCGCCTATGAATGGTGAAAAAGGGGATATATAAGATAGGTGACTTATATACCTAATGATTTAAGCTTTTAGGTGGAGATGTGACGTCTCTCTCTTGTGGTCCTGGAACATTGACCCATTGTTGCTTCGGACACTGCCCAGACTCCTCAAGTGGTATCAGAGACTTGATTCGACTTGTTGGAGGAGCAGGACTGGATCTTGTTATGGAAGGTGGAAACTCATCCTTAAGGGAGAGATTGTTGTAGTTAAGTCTCACATCGCCATTGAATAGATAAAATGTTGAAAGAGGTGACCCCATATAACTAATACCTTAAGATTTTAGATGAAGATGTGACGTCTATCTCTTATCTACCTCTCTTAAGGTTTTGTTTCTCCCGCGTTCCCGGGACACCCCAACATAAAATGTCCTCCATACTGAGTGGTTAACATGATCAATGCATAGTAGAAAATTTAATAGTATAGAATTTGTCTTGTGGACTATATCCCATCAATGCATAGTAGAAAATTTAATAGCATAGAATTTGTCTTGTGGACTATATCCCACATTTACCTACATGAAAAACTAGGCTTAAATAATTTTTAATATTTAGGCTTAAATAATATTTAATATTTATTTAGCTTTGGGGATGTTTCTCAAGTAATGGCCATAGTTATTTTTCAGGTACAATGTACACTTATTTTGTAACTCTAAACTTATAAAGAACAAATTGGATTGAATTATCAAGTAAAACTGTAAAACATAAAACTACTTAGATTAAAATATGTATCTGAACATGTTGAAATATGAATAGATGGAATAGCCATAATTGCAGTATGAGTATCTGAATTCTGAACATGTTGAAATCATTGAACACAACTATTTATTCATAATGTTCATGAAAATTAGTAATCAACTTACTGACATATTTTACTAATAAAAATAAGGATAAATTGCACTGACCTTTCCTATAATTTTCTAGAAGCATTGAACTCCTGCCGTTAAAACACAAAGAATCTCAAAAATACTACAAATTTGTTGTCATCATCTCTATTTGTTCCCTTTTTTTATAGGCCAAGAGAAAGGTTAGGCATCCGGGAGAATCTGAAGCATCCCAATAGAAGCCTCCATCCTCTACCGCCTTTTCAATACGTAATATTATTAAAAAAAAAAGGAAAAATATTTACAATAAAGGGGACTAGGCCAAAACCCTCAAAAGAAAAATAAATATATACAGGAAAAACAAGAGACCGAAATAGCTAAGGAAATCTATAATTTGGCATCTCATTCCCGTCCCTAGTAAAATCCGCCAACAAAGAAGAAGGCAACATAGTGAACCACGTAGTATCAAGCAGGGAATCATTATTACCAATCCCCCGGATGTTCCAAAAAAAATATATTCATTTAAGCGGAGGAAGAGGACCCTGAGAGCGGATTTTGTATGAAGCCTTTTGCACGTTCTTTTTTTTTTCTGAGACTTTGAAACTACCTCTTTAAATGGTACCTCAATCACAGCAGCCTTTGCTAGTCAAGTTTGCATAAAATCTAAGTTTTTCTGCAACACTGGGTCTACAGGAGCACCATCTGGCGCCATAATACTATTGACATCTAATGTTTTTTCCTTGACAAGGGATAAAATATGTTCTTGGTTCTCCTCCAAATCATTTCTAGTTATCTCATAAGATACATTCTCAAGTTGTATGCTAAAAGTATTATTAGTAATAGCAGGGCTATGAGAAATAGGAGTTACCATAATTGTCGGTGTTACAACCGGGATGTCATCTATGTGGTCAATAATATCGTCCCCTTGGGATTGGGACGTTGCATCCATCTCCAGGGTAGCCTCCAAAGATGCGGCCTCAAGTGGTATTTGAGCTGGAATATCTGAATTTGTGGATTGGTGTTGCGGATGTGGGACAATTTCCATTTCCTCCTCCAAAGGTGTCGCCTCAATTTTTTTTTTTAACGGGAACATCTGAATTCATTGATTGTTGTGGGACTGCTTCCGTTTCCTCATCTACATTTATCGTTTCTGAATCATTTTCTTTTGAGGAGCCAAAAGCTACAGAGGAACCAATGCTAGATGGATTATCTTTTATCGGTACCAAGTAACCTTATTTGCAGGGACTTGCTTCTTCCAATGCACAATTTGTTCCTTATGTGTCTTTGTTTCCTTCCTAAGATAAAGCCGTCTGCAAGCAGTGACATCATGACCTATATTCTGACAAAGAGAACAGAAATCCGGTAACCATTCATAGGCCACTTCGACTGTAAAGGAGTACCCTTCTCTTTCGTGAAAGAGCTTGCGAGAGAAATCCATATCAACCAGATTTCGTGCATAGTGACGGAACAAGCGCTTGGACGTCGCGTTGTCAATCAAAAGAGGTGTACCAATCGCACTGGCAATCTCTCGGAGTGTCTACTCCATCCAATACTCCTGAGGTAATTCAAGCAATCGAATCCTCATCTGAGCATGTGTGTTGCGCTGAGTATGCATATTAAAATCTTTGGACCACTCAAACAGTCGAAGAACACCCGGCTTCAAGTTGATCGTGCCCGCAGCCCAAACCGTGCACATATCCATCTCTGTTGCAAAGAAAAATCCATAGTACCCTCTTCCTAAAGACGTCATACTCCATGCTCCTCTTGTCTTCCAAAGTTTTTGGAGTTTCGACTGAATTTCTTTGGTCGCATAAGGCTTATCGCCTTTGTTCAGAACCAGCCTACCTCGCAAATTTGTCTTACAAAAAGCCATTCCTTTTTCATAGATATTATGCGTAATCTTGATGCTAACTCTTTCACCTCGAATAAAAGGTTGAGGTATATTGTCGTTGGAAGCAGCCTTGGTCGAAGCTGTCGAAGCTGTCAAAGCCTGTGCAAACGAAATCATCGGAGAAGCAACTAGTGGGGGTGGTGTGACAAGCCTCGCAGCCTTTGGGGGCGCTGCCGGAGCAGACATCTCAGCCTGCCAGTCAAACATGGCAGCTGAGATCGAACTTAGAAAATTGAAGAACGTGAACCAACCAAAGAGAATTGAATTAATGGAGCAATTCTAAAACGGTTTCACGTAAACCAAGAGAAGTAGAAAAGCAATTAATCCAATCGGTGGACAAACCACAATTGGGAAGCACACAGAACAAAACAACACACAAGTGAATTGCTTTGTAAATCACGGATTATTTAATTGTGAAACACAAAAGAGATTTGAGAATCAAACAATGGCAGCGGCAGCTACTCATGCTCTCGTTTAAAAACCCTCTTCATTTTTCTCCAATCAACAGTGTTTCTTAATTATCTTCTTCTCCTTCACTATGTACGTCATGTGGTGCCTTTTCCGTGAAAGTTATTTACGACAATATATTAAAGCTTACAAGTTCATAGGAACAAAATAAACATGCTAGGCAACAATTTTTCTCATGAACTTGTAGCTGTTTTGACTAGTTTATATCATATTTTGATAAGTTACAATTCAAGTAGCATTTGAGTTTATAGCCTATAATTATTTTTCTTAATTTTATTTTTGGTATCTTATAAGAAAAAAGTTAAATATTTTTGTCTCCACAATATTACTAACTTTCAATTTTCTTTCCGATAAAAGAAATGATGACACTCTGTAGTCTCTCTACTAAAGTTTCATGTTTGTGGTTTTAATTTTTTTTGTTAAGTCAACATGTATTTTTGAATTATTTTATCAAAGGCTATATTTTGAAAAGGGAGAGTTTTCTAAAGATTTAAGGTAGGTATTTTTAGTACCATACAAAATATGCACCCAGTTCTGGAGAGGGGAAATTAGATGTTTATAGAGAATATTGGATATTTAAGCATCCTCCCTCCCTCCCTCCCTATTTAATAAATTGTATTTCCTCTGGTGCTTTATATAAGAAACAATTCAATATTTAGATTCATTGAATAACTGTTGTATTTGATCTATATTATAAATCAGATACATCCTCCAATGTTTTGGTTTTAATCAGATTTTCTGCAACTGGATTCTCACTATTTTACAATCTGCAAAGTTATCAATTAACATCAATGGTAGAGCTGTTGGATTCTTTTCTTGTACCAGAGGTGTGAGGCAGGGAGATCCCCTCTCTCCACTCCTCTTCTGTTTTGCTGAAGAAGTCCTTAGCAGGGGGCTTGAAGCTATGGTTCTGGAGGGTCATTTGTCTCAGACAAGAGCCACTAGAAGCCTGTATATCCCCAGCCACTGTTTATACGCAAATAATATTCTAATCTTCTGCAAAGGAACCTTAGATAATGTCAGAAACATTATGCAGCTGCTTGATGCTTATGGTAGCTATTCGGGGCAGATTGTGAATGCTCATACGAGTAAATTCTATACAGGAGCTCTCTCTCTATCTAGAATTCACACAATCACTTCCGTCATTGGATTCAGGCATGGCAGTCTTCCATTCACTTACTTAGGAATTCTTCTTTTCAAAGGTAAACCTAAAACCATCCACTTGAGAGCTGTTGTGGACAAGATTCTGGGTAAACTCAATGCTTGGAGAGGTAGACTGCTCACTTTAATGGGTAGAGTTTAGCTCGTAAATGCAGTGATTAGAAGCATGCTGACGTACTCTTTCCACATTTATAAGTGGCCTGCAAGCTTACTCTCAGAAATTGCCAAACTCATGAGAAACTTCATCTGGAGTGGCAGTTGTTCTCAACAAAAGATATGTACTGTTTCCTGGTCAAAGGTTTGCCAATCCAAGGATACTGGTGGGCTTGCTGTTAGAGACCCTGCACAGGTCAACATAGCATCTCTTCTCCTTTTAGCTTGGCAATTAATAACCTCCAATGAGCAATGGGCTCATATTTGCAGAGCTAGGTTCCTTAACAACTACACACCTAAATCTAATTACATCACATCTTCTGTCTGGCCTAGATTGAAGTCCAACATCCAGTACATCTTTGATCATGCGGTCTGGTCTGTGGGAGATGGTAGAAACATCAGATTCTGGACTGATAAGTGGTTGAACTCGACTATAGCTGAGCACTGGAATATTCCCCCATCTTTGATCCCTGCCATTGAGCTGAAAGTGGTTGACTTCATAGTGAATAAGAAATGGTGTCTTCCAAACTATATACAACAAAAGGATCCTGCCTTAGCTGCTAAAATTCAAAGCATCACTCTTCCTGCAGATGATATTCCTGATTTGCTCCATTGGACTTCAGCGCCAGATGGCCATCTAACCAGCAAATTGGCCTTCTCTTCCTTATTTGGCAACGGTCTGAGAGTCCCTTGGGCAGCTCTTCTTTGGAACAGCTACATTCCCCCCACTAGAGCTTTTATCACATGGAGGCTCCTCCACAACAAAATTCCTACGCATGAGAATCTGAGAAAGAGAGGGTGCGCCATCGTGTCTATTTGTTGCTTCTGTCTGAAACAGGCGGAGTCCTCCTCTCATATTTTCCTTGATTGCAGTATCACTTCTAGATTATGGGACTGGTTCAGCAAGGGTATTGACATTCCTCTAGATCACTCTAGTTGTGTGAACCTGCTGCTAGGTTCCATGGGGAGAGGAAGCAAGATGGTTCAACAGCTTTTAAATTCAGCTATCATCCACACCATATGGGCTATATGGATTGAGAGAAACCAGAGATGTTTCCATGATAAGCAGCAACCCATGTCAACCCTGTTCAACACCATTCTGGCAGAGGTCAAACTCAATTATAGCTTATGCTTAACTAAAGGCAACTCTAATATGCATGACTACAAAGTTTCTAGGCTGTTTGACATACCCTTCAAGACAAAACATGTAACTATCAGGCAAGAGGTTCACTGGTGTCCACCACCTGCTAATGTGATCAAGCTTAACTGTGATGGGTCAGCTATAGAGGCACAGTCTTGCGGAGCAATTGGCATTATCATCAGAGATTCCAATAGCACCTTCTTGGGAGCCATTTCGAGCAACATTAGGCATGCCACAGCCCTTGAAGCAGAATTTTCAGCTTGCATGCTAGCCATTGAACATGCTAGGGAGAGGCAGTTGCACCATATCTGTCTGGAAACTGATTCTAGTAGAGTTGTTCAGGCTTTCAACAAAAACACAGGGATCCCTTGGCAGATGAGAGCAAGGTGGTACAACTGTTTGACATTCTGCAATAATATTGATTGTTCTTGTGTGCATGTGCTGAGGGAGGGGAATCAGGTGGCTGATGCTTTGGCAAAGAATGGGCAGGGTCTTGCTATGTTCTCTTCTCAATGGTGGCACTCACCCCCCACGTTCCTTCTGGATCTTCTTTATAGGGATAGTGTAGGGTTAGCTTACTTAGATTATCTACAGCTTGATTTTAGCCTCCTTTTGTTTTGAGGTGCTTTTTCCCTGTTTTTGTTTTGGTTTGTTTATGTTTGATGTAAGTGGTTCAGGCTGCTCTTGGGTTTTAATACATTTAGCTTTATCAAAAAAAAAATGAACCTAAAAAATGAACTGTTTATTATATAAAGGGTGAATAGTGTTTTTCCCCCTGTAATATAGGTTATTTCCGGTTTTCACCCCTATGAAATTTTCGGTTTGATTTGCATCCTTGTAAAACTTTTTTTTCTTCCGGAAATCATTCCTCCTCCATCCAACTCATCAAATGCGCAAATGTGGCGTTGACTTGGTTTTTTTTAATTTTTATTTATTTTTAATTGGCCACATCAGATTTTATTTTTAAAATATCTGAAAATTAATTTTCAAAAATAGAAAAAATCCAAAAAATATTCAGATTTTTTTCAAAAAAATTTAATTTAATTTTCAAATATTAAAAAAAATCAGAAAAAGCGATAAGACATGAAATGTAAAGACATAAAAGTAAATGGCTGAATTATAAAGTGCATAATTATAAAGAACAAGAAAGTAAAGAACAGAATGTAAAAGTGCAGAAATAATAGCAAAAGTTGAGAACAAAATGACAAACTATGATTGCAAGAATATAGTAAGTTCACAATGATCCAAGGTGCTTTTCAAGTCTCATAAGAGCCCTATTTATAGCCTAAAACCATAGACAAAACATTAAACACGAATTACAAGGCTTTAATGGGAAAATTTCAAGAGTTTGTAAATGCCAAAAGTGACTGAAAGGTGCGCACAGTCGTGCTTGTGAGGCACACGACCGTGCCTGAGAGCAAAACAGCCAGAAGCTGGCACTGGAGGGACGCACGGTCGTGCGTGTTGTTCGACTTTGGTACGCACGGCTAGAAGTTGAGGGGCGCATGGTCAGTGCAAAGGGAGGCACGACCATGCGCGATAAGAATGCATTGGGAACTTGATTTTTTCATCTTTTTCTTGGTCTTTTATCACTTGGGTTGGTCCACAATCATTGTTCTTCATTTATTTTGACCTGAAATTAAAACACAAACATTTGAAGTAAACTAGTTCTATAAAGTGACAAAAACACACAAAATTATATTGAAATAAACACTTAAAAAGCACACAAACTATGACTTATCAAATGGAGAACCCAAAAATCTCATAATTATATCTTAGTGATGTTGGTTATGCGATGAAAGTAATTGATTTGATTTAGGGTGATAGAGATTCTTCCTCATTCCGGTTAATTAACCCAAGTTGGTGTAGGGCTTACCTTTGGCGAGATTATATTAGGGTCTCCTATTAATGCTTACGATTTTATGGATGACCCCCAAGTAAGTAAATTTTTTAGAGGCTTACATATTCAATATAAACGTTCCTTTAGTCTAGAAGAAGTGAGATGGTGGTTGGAGGAACGTTCTAGGTATCAGATTCATAGTCTAAATTTTTTGTCTTTGAACAATGAACAAGACGTATGGAATTTGGTTCTTGAGCCGTGTACTTGTCATTGGAATTGGAAAGTGGAAGAGAATATTGGTGTGAGTTTATTGGATTAGAAACAGCGTGTATGTTACCAATGCAGTTGTGACATAAAATTGAAAGACAATTTTTATTGGGAACAAATGGATTGTGTGGAGATTAGCATAGATTCATCTAATGGCCAGAACAATTTGGAGCCAAAATCATCAGGATTAGAGTTGGCACAATTTTTTAACATTGTTATTAGTATTAGAAATAAGTAAGATTTGCACCGGTAGCATATGAATTAAAGTGAAGGTTCCTAAAAAAACTCGTAAGACCTGTGAAACCCATATACTTCAAAATTGATGATATATTTATATCTAATATATATCCTGCACGATACGTGTCTGATACGCCCTGATATGTATCGGGGGAGTATGCGATGATTGAATTTTATTTAAAAAATAATAATTGTCTAATACCTTTGAGATACGCGAAGAATACATTGGTGGGACTCGATACATGTGGGATACATGATTTTTCTATTATTTTGTTTTCTTTTTTTCTTTAAAAAAAATAAAGAAACAGGATTTTTCTAATTTCTTGTTTTTTTTTAAATAAGAAAAAAGAAAAAACATTATAATATTTATATTAGGTAATGATGTTCTTTTTGGTGTATATTATAGCAGTAATGATGTTCTCTTTTTTGGATGTATTTAATTGACTAATTATAAATTTCTTTATTATCAATATGACTTATATCCCTCCCCCTAATACTTTTTCCCCCTTTTTAAATAAAATTTATTGAGATTGGCGGTATAAGATAGAAGTTCATCGGGATGTCAACCTAGTTGGAATGTCGTTGTTTCATCTTGATGCATGTCCTCTCTTCTGTCTTATAAAAAAAACTTATATTTATATATTGTGCATTTAGATATTTATTTTAAAATTTATTTTTTTATTAAAGTATCCCAGCCATATTGTATCATTAATTTTTAAATTTTTCCATATCGTCGTATCGGTGATGTTACGTACTCGTATTGTATGTGACAAGAAGAGATTATAATTAAGTAGTTTGATATGAGAGAAAATAAGAGGAAATTATGATGGAAAAAAATGTGTATTAATTTATTTTTTTGACAAAATATATTTATAAATAAAATGACATAAGCATCCTTAAATAAAAAATTGATACCATAAACACTAAATCATAATAAAGAAATAATTTTATTACAATTAATGAAAAATATAAAAAAAATAAAAAAAATAAAAATTCAAATATTTTCTTTAATTGAATAATTAATAATATAGTGAAGATCCATTTTATTCCCTTAGAAAGTTCACAAAACCCAATTTAGTCAATGGAAAAAATGTTCCCGTGAGCTTAACTCAGTTGGTAAGGACAATGCATAATATATGCAAAGTTTGGGGTTCGAACTCCGGACATCACTAAAAAGTCAATGGAAAAAATAAAAACTACTTTTAGTGCTCGAGAAAAATAAATTAGGATAACTTTAAGATTTAAAATAATATAATTGATTCCCTTAAAAAAGATGTAATTGATATCAATTAAAATATTTAAACAAATAAAATTTATTTAGCTATATAAAAATATTAAATCTGATGAGTCACGTGTCACGCAAATGTAAAACAATTTAAAATATACACTTGGATGAATTTTATTCATGAATTCTTATTTTTGAAAACATAAAATAAATGAAAAAGACTAAATTTGTTGGATGAATTTTATTTTTTAGGATCTATGTTTGAAGAATATATATATAGGGACTAAAAAAGTTGATAATTTCTTAGAGAAAAAAATATTCACCTTTAATTAATTATTAATATGATTGATATTTTATTTTTATCTATCTATAGATTTTATTTTTGTAAAATTTATTACCCATATTATATAATGTAAATACATAAAAATATTTCAAAAATTTATTTTTATTTATTATTAATTTATTAAATAAAAAATATTTGATTGTTTAAGGAATTTCCTTTTAACTTTTCTTATGCCAAACTATTAACCAATCTTTTGGTTTCAACTTATTTTCTAACTTCTATATTTCTTTCATGAACCAAAACAAAGTGTAAAAGGGTTGAGACTAACTTATTCCGAATTATTTTTCTTAGGGATAAAAAGTTGTTTTTATTTTTTTTTCTGGGTCTAAGTTTGGTCTTGCAAATTTTTTCAAAGACTAAACTAGGGCTTCAAACTATAAATTAAATTCATATATAATGCACTACCAAAAAAATTCATATATAATGCATGTATTAAGGATAAGATTTATATTTCTTATTTTTTATTACGTTTTATGTTCCTACAGTTATTTTTTTGAAAGAAAAAAAGTATTCCTATAATTATTATTAATTACCACAATTGATTTAAAATAATAAGAAAAAAAAGGCTAAAAATTTAATATTTAGAAGAAAATTTGTAAAATAAGAAAAGTACAAAAATATTTAGATATTATAAACTTTTTAATAAATAAAAATTGTTTTGAGGAAATATTAATACAATAAATTATTTAAAAAAAATTAATACAATATTAAACACAATTAACTCATTATATATAGAGATATAGGGATAGAATATAGCCACAACATTTACAATTAACTCATTATGGGTCGGCGCAAAATTGAGATTGCGATGGTGAAAAATCCAGAGGCGAGGCAAGTCACATTCTCAAAGCGCCGAATGGGGTTATTCAAAAAAGCAAACGAACTTGTCATCTTGTGTGGGACCAAAATTGTGATTGTTGTATTCTCTCCCGGGAATAAACCTTACTCTTTTGGCCACCCTGGTGTTGATGCTATTGCGTCTAAATTTCTTCAACAAGAGCCCGATCTAAACGATGTTCTAGAAACCCCTTCCTCTAACATAGAGGATCTGAACCAACAACATGAGAAGGTGATGGCTGATATAGCTGAGGCTGAAAAGGAAGATAAGGCCAATGAGGAGATGCTAAAAGAATACAAATCGGCCCTACTCAGCCAACCTAAGGAATGGAAAGATTCATTAATGGAGCTCAAGGATATGGTAAAATCACGTCTTTGTGATTTAGATATATCACAATCAATGATGCTCCTTGCAAAGGAGCCCGTGGTTGGAATTAAAAACTAAGTCACGGAAAAGAAAGAAAACTATTAATGTTTGATTTTATATCATGCAAAGTATGTGTATTTTAAATTCTCTTGTACTAAATACTTGTTGCTTTTTTCCTCGTTGTTAGAGCAACATGGAAAATAGTACGAGTCTCGAATAAAATATGTTGTACTGAATTTCAATAAATTGCAAGATAATAAAAAGGTCAAATGCATCCATGGTCTTTAAGTTTATCGTTTGTCTACATTGGTCTTTTATCTCTTTAAAAATTTACATTGTTACCCTTTTGATGACCCAACGTTATAATACACCGACGTGTTTGTTAAACATGTGCTGTGGCTGATCAAATTAAGCAAAAATATATTATTTTTTTAATTATTTTTATTAAAAAACTCAAATCCAAAAAAAAAATGTTGTGTCGGGTTCAACTAACAACTCTTCGTGGCCATCGTCTTCGTTGACCATTTTCTCTCTTCGTTGGCCATTTTCTCTCTTCAATTCAACTTAACTTGGTAATAGTTCTTCTTCAAATACCAATTCATTTAGTATTCTACTTTTTCTTTTTTGTTTGATGTATGCATTGAATCATATGATTTTCGATTTTAATTAATCTACTATGTTTTGGTGTTGTATATTTTCCATGAACAATGAATGTTAAAATAATTTTGTGTATTTGATAACAGATGGAAGATATTAGGATTAACTAAGAAATCTAAGAGAAGCGAAATGGAATGGATTTTGTGTTTATTTGTGACATTTTCTGTGATTTATTTGTTTGATATTTTTTAGATGAAAGGATGTGAGAGGAAGATGGTTTTGTTTGAGAGAAATATAGGGATGGAGATGAATATGATTTTCGTTTTTTTTAAGATGAAAAGAGAATATATTTTCATTTTATTTGGTTGAGTTTTTTTAAAGAAAAGTTGTTAAAAATTATATATTTTGCTGATTTAGATAAGCCGTGTGACGTGTTTAACGGACAATTAGTGTCTTGTAACGGAGAATCCATAAAAGAGTACATGGTAAATTGTTGATAGACATTAAAATTAAAAAATACGTAAACGACCAATGTAATACAATATTAAACATAAAAGACCGAATGATGTACCTGGCTAAAAAAAAAATTATTGGATAGAAATTAATTATAAATATTTTAACGAATATTTCTCTTATTTAATTTTTTAGACTGATAGCTTATAGCTGATGACTAATGAGTCATAGCTGATAAGTTAATTAAGTGTTTGGTAAAATTTGCGTTTCAACTAGCTGATAAACGTAAAATGACATAAAAAGACATTTTAAATTCATATTAAAATTTATTTTAATTCATATTCAAAATATTTTCTTTAAAAAAATATTTAGAATACTTGAAATTTAGTAATTTAAATTTATTATTTTAATATATATATATATATATATATATATATATGTATATGTGTGTGTATATATTTTATAAACTATTATTAAATTAATTAATTTCCAATGAAATTTTATTTTAAACTTATATTCATTTGAGTTTTAACTAACAAAGAATATCTAAGAATAAAATATGTTTTTTTTAAGAAAAATAAAATATGTTTCTATCAATACATTTTAAATTATAAATCTAAGAATAAAATTATAAACTATAAACTAACACAAAAAAATGTTAAATTTAACTAGAATGCATATATATGTCCTTTAAAAAGAAGCGTAAGAACATATGTTTTTCTTTTAAGAAAAAAAGTGTAATTGTATATGCATTATTAGACTATAAATATGTTCCCGTGAGCTTAGCTCAGTTGGTAAGTACAACGCATAATATATGCAAGGTCCGGGATTCGAATCCTGGCCACCAGAAAAAAAAAGACGATATATATTACTTTTTTTAGGTTGCTTAACATGTACGTCCTAAGGGAACAAGTTAACATGACCCTATATATAAAAACAGCACAAAAAAAATTATTATATAAAAGCATAAACGTGACATTACTTCAACAAAAAAATATATAATCGTAACATCTTTAAAAAAAAATGTTAGTCAAAACAAAATATATAAATGTAACATTAAATAAATTATAAAGGGGTATAAATGGATTTTAGATAAATTAATAAGGGTGAAGATGAAAGAAAATATCATAAGCTATAAGCTCGAACGCTACTTGGAATAGCGTTTGAATAATAGCTTATAAGATCGTGAAATAAGTTATAAGCTCGTTGTAAAAAACTGTTACCAAACAGAATTTCTTTTGTCAAACGAACTTATAAGCTATAAGCTCTTTTTTGGCCTTGCCTAACAGAGCCTTAATAAAATGATTACTTAAAAGAAGAGTTTTGTCATTTTTTTGAAGAAAAAAAAAAAAAGAAGAAATGAATGTTATTTATTGGGTTAATAGTGTTTTTCACCCCTGTAATATAGGCCATTTCCGATTTTAGCCCTTATAAAATTTTCGATTTGGTTTCCGTCCTCGTAAAAAAAAAAAATTCGAAAAACTCCCCTCCCCCATCCAACTCACCAGATTCGCTTATGTGGCGTTGAGTTGGCATTTTTATTTTTTTTAATTGGCCACATGATAAAAAAACATTTCCGCATCAAATCCAAAAAATTGAAATATTTTTCCAAAAAATTTTAAAATAGAAAAAAAAAATCAAAAAAATATTCATATTTTTTTCCAAAAAATTTAAAAATCGAAAAAAAAAAGTTTTTTTTTTCTAAAATAAAAAAAATCAGAAAAAATATTAAGATTTTTTTCGAAATTTAAAAAATTTGTTTTTTTACGAAGATTTTTAAAAATTCTGGAATTTAATAAGTTTTTTTCTATAAAAAAATTTATTACCAATTTTTTTTTCTAAAATTTAAAAAATCAGAAAAAAAAATAACGGATAATTGCTAAGTTAATTGATAGTTTATAGCTGATGGGTGATGACTGATAGCTTATAGCTGATGACTAATGAGTCATAGCTGATAAACTAATTGAAGTGTTTGGTAAAATTTGCGTTTCAACTAGCTGATAAACGTAAAATGACATTTTAAATTCATAATAAAATTTAAAAATTAAATAAAATAGAATGAAGAAAGGACATACTCTATCTCCCTGGCAGTCCAAGGAGCTTGGGGTGCATTCCTCGCTCTAGTCCTCCGCAGTTGTCCAATACTACCGGAGGGTTGAGATTGAAGATCCAGATACCCGCCGCGTGCAGCAGCCATGTCATTCGCAAGAAACATGTCTCTTTGCCGAAGCTCAGCAACAGTTCTACCTCTAAAATGGCTGGCCATCTGTTCATACCTATCTGGCGCGTCCTCAGGGATGGTATAAGATAGTATCTCAAAATTGTGGTTACGAGCAGCAGTCCAGTAACTGTCATAATTATTAACAAAATTGTTATTGTTGTTCTCCTCAGCCATTTTGAAATTGAAAGAAGTTGTTTTGAGAAGAATGATATGAAAGAGAGATACTGAGGTGTGTGTATTGATACTACATTTCATTACCATTTTTGGAAATGGCTTGAATTTTTTTTCAATTACCATTGTTGGCAATATCAATTACGGGTGTATGGTTTCAAAGTTTCAACTTTCAATTGCTACTCAGAAGAAAAGAAAAGAGGTTAAAACAGTGTTGGTCCTACTTACTTTTTATTTTTCTCGTTCAATTCCTACTCAAAAGAAAAGAAGTCAAAAACAGTGTGAGCCCTACTTACTTTTTATTTTTCTGGTGAAGTCACTAACGTGTCTTATACTTTTTCCCTGTGTTGTGTACAGTGCAGAACTGTCAAAGATAAAAACAAAAAAGGATCATACCGAACTGTCATACAACATTAATGTAAGACATGAAGAGCAGTGGGCAGTTAAGTTAAGAAAGTGGTTGAGTGGCTTAAAAAAAAGGCAGTGGTTACTGGTTGAAGATGAATCTTGGAACTCACAAAAAAAAGGATACGGTCACTTGAGTGTTGAAATTATGACATGACTTTAAAGAAAATGAAAACATGACAAAGCTAGTCCTAGGAGACAGTCTCGTACTTGTCTTGATCATTGCATGCAGCATGCGTTAGAAATTTTCATGGACACATAATTTAACACGGGATACGGTTTTAATTTTTTATTAGTGATACCTTTATATCTAATTGATGATAACTTTGGTGACAATTTTGTTTTTCTCTTTTTTTATTAGTCAAAAACAATGGAAAGAGAAAAAGAAAGAGAGAAAATAAAAATGTCACGTGAATATAACAGAGAAAATTGTTCAAAAGTTGTCACATAATGGTTGTACAAATTAAATATCATTTCTCTAATTTTTTTCATCAATTTTTCTCCTTACTTTACTCCAAATAAATTGTCGTAAATGTATTTTGTATGATGCTCGCATTTTACGTGTTCAAATACAGTACCACAATTCTTATTTTCCTAAAAAATAAAATAAAAAATACAGTACCACAATTCAATTTCAATTTTCAAATGATATCTAAAATTAAAAGTTGACACAAACACTGTACTTAACACGGTCGTGGGACAGAGACGCTTGGGTATTTAATGCAAAGCTAGTTTCCCCTGTTCTAACACAAATCAACCTCATATCTCCATGGTCTTAATTTGCTTTAAAAAAAACAAAAAACTTATATCTCCATACTATATTACTCTATTCTTCTAGAAAGAATAAAACAACAATTTATCTGCGAAAACATAAGTAGTATAATTAATTAACTTGTGCCCTTAAGACACAAGATAAGGAATCTAAAAGTAAAAATGTTTCTTTAAATTTTGTGCATTTTAGTTATTATAAATTCAAAAAGTAAATTGAATGCACACATTTCAATTAAAAATTATTATGTTAGTTCCTTATCTTGTGCCCTATTTCCCTATTCTAAAGATGGTTAATTAATGTTGAAGGCACTTCAAATAGAATTATCTGTGAAAACATAGGTAGCATGTGGACCAAGTGAAAAACATTAAAAGCAAAATATACAATTTAATACTATTGACATGGCCGATTTAATTAGATTATATGAAAGAAAAAATAAGTAAAGGGAAAAGACTATTGCAACTATTTTCTTTGTTTAGATTCATCAAACAAAAGGTAGGATATTTCAACCGAATTGGATTAAGGGTTAAACCGTTAGAGGTTTTAGATTCAAATCTAAACAATTGAGTAAATATTAATGGTTAAATAAAATTTTCATCCCTATAAAAATAACGATTTTGATTTTAGTTCCTAAAAAATTAAATTGAATATTTTCATCCTCACAAAAAAATTTACATTTTTTTTGGTCCTTGATCGCCACTTTATGTTCATGTAAATGTCAAGATTATAATTCTTTATGTTCAAATTGTATTTATGTTATGTGCATTTATTGTGTTCAACATTTATATGTTTATATTATGTTAAAAAATGTCAAAAACATATCAAACTTATATCTATTAAGGACCAAAAATAAAACAAAATTGTTTGTGAGGATGAATACATCTCATTTTATTTTTTTAGGGACTAAAATCAAAATTCGATATATTTATAGGAACGAAAAACTTATTTAACCCATCTAACAATTAATTACTAACATTTGTTTTTTTTTTTTAAACTGTGTTGTGCAACATATATTATTAATTAAAAATTAATGAAGAAAAAACATGAGAGAGAGAGAGAGAGAGATTGTGCGAAAACACTACACAAGGCTTAGGGTGGTCGTGCCGCCATACAATGACAATGAGGATCATTATGGGGGGTGTGGACATCAAAGGTGAGCGAAAACACTAAGGGATGGGGATTCATGGATTGTACTGAGATCGCGAAAAGCGATGCAACTAATTTCAAGAAGACATGAAAGAGGTAACACCTTAAACCCTTAAAGAGATAAATCACGCAAATAATTCAAGAAATTCTAGCACGTTAGGTTTCAAATGTTTTATACGATGTTTCAACACCAGACACAAAACGGATGTTGAGATTAATGTTTAAACATCGTGCTAACAATAACAAACATAACAAGGTAAAATTAAAGGATAGAAAGTAAAAATGCACAGAAGGTTTATTAATCCAGTTCGGTGACAAATGTAACAACCCGATTTTTGTTAGATTTGTTTTAATTAATTTTTATATGTGTTTGTTTGTGATTAATTGCCTCTGTGTGTATTTTGGTTGGGATTATTGGAATTTGGTGTTAGAAGGGCATTTTAGTCATTTTGGACTTAGGGGTATTTTGGTCATTGTGTGAGCAAGGGTAAACTAGTAATTTCACTGTGACGATTACTTTTAGTGTTTGAAGTGAGAACCATTATTTTTACTATGATACTAGTGGGTTGTGGTAATTAGTTAAGAGTCGGTAACTATTCGTTATCTTTAATCGTAAATGACTAGAAACTTTGTGAGTTAGTTAATGAGAGCTTTGAGCCCATTAAGACAATTTAAGGGTTAAGCCCATGAGTGTGGAGCCTATATAAACTCTAGTCTTTAGAGGAAATAGAGTTTCACATTCATTCACATAACTTTTGAGAGAGGTAGAGAGAGAAGGAGCTAGAGGAAGAGAAAAAGGGTTAGAAGAGAAGAGCTTGAAGATCAAGAAGGGGGTAGAGATTCAAGGAGCTAAATTGAGGCTAAGGCTAGGTTTGTGTTCAATTGAGGTAAGGGAGATAGTATTTTATCATAATCTTTAAGTTATAATCTCTTTTCTACTTAAATTCATAAGTGCTTATTTGTGAAAAGTGATTATGGTGAATTTAATTGATGAAATTCGTGCTCTTATTTTAGTGCCATGTTTTGGTATGTGAATTTGATGATAATTGAGTTATTGATGTTGAATTTACATGCTCAAGTTATATAGAAATGGGTACTTTATGAATTTTTCTCAAATTGATGAATTGTGATATTGTGTTGTTAAATTCTGGTTGAATTCATGATTGTGAGTTGTGATTGTTGTTATGTGTTGCTGTTAATGTCATTTCATGTATTGGGTGTTGATATGTTTAGTTGTTGTTGTTGATTGAGTTGTTTTGGAAGAAGTGAATTGTTGTTGTTAAAGACTTTGGTGTTTTGAGAAAATCGATTTCAATGAATTTCATAAGTTGTTTCAAGTGTCAGAGAAATGAGCGTATTCGATGTGATGGAGCCCAGGGTCGCGCCATTGATCATTTTGGATGAATGGGGAGCCTAACTAATTGTTTTTAGGCGAAAAATAGCAAAAACCCGTGGCCGAAAAAACGCGAAAACGCGCGTTTCGCGGTGCTGCGTGATGAGTTAATAATTAGTGTTTTTAAGTGGTTATTTGAGTATATTTTATTTAGTTTTTATGTGTTTTTATTTACTTTCTAGAACTATTTTACTACAATTGCTTGTTATTTAATGTCAGGAACAAATATATGAAAGATTGAGTCTTAGAGCAAAAAAAAGGAGATTTGGAGCTGATTGAAGCAAAAATATCAGGCACCGCCCGTGCCTGTGGTGGCACAGCCCGTGCCTGTAAAGTTTCAAAGAAGGCCAACAACCAGAGAGGAGCGCACGACCCGTGCCTCCAGCCAGTGCGCGACTGACATCTTTCCTTTTGCTACTTTTGCTTCCTGATCCAGCTGCCTTTTTAGTGTAATTCTGACCTAAAAGCCCATGGTTTCTTGTGGAACATTCTATTGATGTATTTCTTGGGGCTTAAGTTAGTTTTAGGCTATAAATAGAGCAACTAGCAAACATATATGATCATCTTTTGTTCTTGGAAATTATAAGTGACAATTGTTTTTTTGAATAAAAGTTCTCTTTATTTTCGTGTTATTTATTTTTATGTTCTTCTTCTTCTTCTTCTTCTTCTTCTCTCTGTCTACAATGAACATGAGTGAGTAGACTTCCTTGTCTTGGGATTGTTGGATGAGTCTAATGACCTAATCCCTATCAACCCAAGCCTAAAACCCTAATCTTGTGTTGATGAATAGTGTTGAAGTCGAATTATGCTTTGTTTAATTATTTGAAGTTTAATCCAATGAATATTTTTTCAATTGATTCTGTTTGATTATGATTGATGTGAAGCTAACCCCTAGTGGTTTGTGGGGGACCGCCTACCTATTTGTATGAATGGGTAGACGGCGTTCAAGATTAATCTTTTAGCGTGCTTGGTGAGTTGCTTGAGGATAGCGGGAGCTTCCTCTGTTTATCTATTTAGAGTCTTAGATTAGGCTCTGATTAGGATGTCAGCCTTTATGTTATCCTGGATTGATTATGTTGTTGAGATTTTACCCATATGTCGGGATTTGGAGATTTTATATGGTGACGTATGTATGAGTTTATGACATGTATATTTTGGAGATGTATGTTATATATCCGCTGCGACTTTTGAGGAATTTTTATATGCATGTTTTGAGGTTTATTGGAGACGTGATTGTTGGAACAAGGGTGTTTCACAAGTCACCTACTGAGTTTTGACAATAACAAGGTATTAAAAATAATCAATTGGATATGCTAAACAATTTGTTCAAGTGTGCAGGATCCATAATCAAAGAACTATT
>Ga0315915_1001239_pt1 | contig 30420 bp, 10 predicted proteins | sample MpolbnodulesMG_FD_207738 | JGI IMG/M metagenome (GOLD analysis project Ga0315915, IMG submission 207738) | Medicago polymorpha root nodule microbial communities from Los Angeles, California, United States - branched nodules | ecosystem: Host-associated > Plants > Roots > Nodule | place: USA... | reverse complement strand
AAAATTTAATCAATTTAACTTTCATTTTAGACTTGACTTTCTTGTAAATAAAATTTGACCAACCTCACTTTATTTTTCTCTCATGCCTTGAGGCCTCTTTCTCTTTCTCAAAATCATTTTCAAAAAAATTATAAAATTAACCTAACTCACAAAAACAATTTTGGAGAGTGAACTACAATGGTTTTGATCCCACTTGTGGGTATGTAGGCAAAGGACCCAATCCTTTCAAATCAAATAAAAAATAACAAAAATCTTACTTCTTCTCCCTCCATTCTTTCCCTTAGACTTTTAGGCATTAATTTTCAAAATAAGCGAATAATTAGTACAAGATAATTTTAGCCAAGAGGTTCCTACGGAATACCGTAGTCGTTTAGGGTGCATCAAACCTTCCCTTTTCGAAACCAACCCCCGAACCTAATCTCTAAGGGTTTTTCTCTCTTTTTCCCTTCCCAAAAAATAAAAGTAGAAAGTTCAAAGATTGAAGGTGCAATACCAATCAATGGATTGATACCCAAAAATCACGAGCACACATGCCACATCATCAAGTGTGACTGTCATCTCCCCAAACGGAAGGTGGAAGCTCGAAGTCTCCTCGTGCCACCTCTCTACAAATGCACAGATGAGACCGTGGTCAATCAGGCTGTAGCTGGTATCCTAAAGCCAAGACAGACCGGTGCCCTGCAATCTGTCACGCCACCACCGTGCAACCATGATAAGGGTGGTCTCTTTATCATGCATCATTTCTATCTTCTTTCCACTGCTGATGCATTTTAAATTACCACGCCGCTGCAAATAATAAAAAACAATACCTAAACATTAGTTTACACTCATGGCTTCACAAACAGATTTAACAGTATATAAATAGGCAGTTTCACAAATATCAACATCATTTTCACACAGATTAAATACCTCGTCATCAACCGCCTTCCTAGCCACGTGCACATGGTACCTCCATAGCAGGTCAGTGTCGTGTGGGCCACCGGGATAGTCATCAAGTGGCTCAGGGTCCACCACCTTCTCCTTCTTTTTTCGCCTTCGCCGTGGCTCGACATCTTCCATTTCCTTGTCCATAGCCTGAAGCTCCTTTTCAAGCTTCTGCTCCTCCATTTGCTGCACGTCACGTCATCTACCATATTCTCTTGCTCCGGCTGATGCTCGACATCAGGCTAGACATCAACACGACGTCCTCTAGCACCCCGACGCCTCGGAGGAACAACACCTTCCTCCTCCAGTCGTCAGAGACACTCTCTCCTACGGAAAGCATGCCTTGCCTCCCTTACGCGTCGAGTATTAGAGGTTGAACCTTTTGTAACATGCACACAACACAATCAGCACAAAACAGTACAAAACAGACGGTCAAAACCAATACTGGGTGTTTCCAGAATTTATTTTCCGGATTGCAACAATCCAGTCCGGAAAACGAATTCCGGATTGATTCAGTACAGAGGGAAAAAAACGGAACAAATTGCTTGCATGCATACAGAAATTGAACTCACCTTCCATGTGATGTTTGTCAAGGATTGAAATGCGGTGCTTTTGAGCAAGATTTCACCGGTTTTGGTTGGATTTTTGCAGTTCGGATTTTGGGCTTAGAGGGAGAGAGAAAGAGAGTAAGTAAAAAGTGAAACTGTAAAAATGGGGGGTGAACGTCCTTTTATACTTCGAATGCATCCGGAATAAGTAATCTGAACCAAAAGTTAAGTGTCTGGAGTTTGTTTTTCGGAAGGCAAATTAGTAATTTTTGCAGGGCGCGTGAGAAGGACATAGGGTAGAAAAAGTAAATCTTCATGTTATGTCCATATTTTACAGGTTTGGTATCGGGGAAGCAAGACCCATAACTATTACACTTCAGCTTGCTGGCATGTCAATTTGTTGATTGAAGATGTGTTCATCATAAGGGTGGACAAATTTGTTTTCCCCGTGGATTTCATCATCAGCTAGAAGTTTCAATTATCTTAGGAAGACTTTTCCTAACCACTAGAGTAACTCTCATTGTAAGGTTAACTACACGGATGTGCAAATTTTTTAATACGGTATGATTTTGAATACTTGGCTTCTGAAATGTGTTGTCATAAAACATGTTTATTGTGATTATTTTCTATCATTACCAGAGGATAGGCAATAGTTCATGTTTGGAGGTGCGGTGACTCATAAAAGGAGTCCATCTAAGCTCTCTTAAGGTTGGATTGTTGTATGATAATTAGGTAGTTAATGCTAGTTTAATTAAAGTGTAGTGCATCTAAAGAAATGAGTTTATTTTTTCTCAAATGGTGGCTGAAAGTTAGTAGACATCATAAAGATATTATGTATCTTAAAAAGATTAAAGTGTAGTGCATATTTAATTATTAAGGGAGGGGGTTGTAATAAACATTTCACATGGGAGGGAAACATAATTTACTCTAGCATTTTACTTTTTAAGGGAAAGGATGACTGCAATTCAAGCTTCTCTTAGGGGATTAGGTGTAATTTACTTATACATCAATGTAGAATTGATAAGCACAATTCAGTTGGTAGCTGCAATGACAATATTATGCAGGGGTCAAGGTTTGAACTCTAGACTCCCAACTTCCCCATATTTAAAATGTGTAAGCTCTAACCACTAGGCTACTTGATAAAAAACAAAACCAAGCACACTAAGTGCTCTTACTTGTCAAATTTCACTTGTTTGTTCATTTATACAATATTTAGTTGAGGCCATGCATGGTCTTGCATCAGGAGACGAATGTGTGAAAAGTCGTGCGAAGTCATTACGAGAGAGAGAGAGAGAGAGAGTGGTTTCTTTAGGTTTTTGGATTTGGATTCATTTGATTCAATCGAACTTTCATTACTTTTGTCCATAGAGAATTTAAACGAAAAATTGTATAATTTTGATTTTAAATCTGAATAAAGTTTGAGTTCAGATTTAGAAAAGGAGAATGAGAGTGATGAATCTTGATTCAACAAGTTTCTGCAACAGTGGCACTACGGTTTTTGAAAAATCTGAAAGTGGTTTGGGTTTCGACTGCGTTCCAATGTTGTTGTTTTTTCTAGAGGTGAGAAACACGCATGAGGGGGGGTGGTGAATTGTGTTGGTCTTTTCATTTGAGTGTTTATCAAAACAATTTAGAGTATGATCAGAAGCAGAGTTCTTATCCGAGTCTGAAATAGAGTTATGTAGCGAAATTAAATTAAACACAAAGAGAGAGAGAAGAAAGAGACGACGCAAACAAATTATACTGGCCCCATAAGCCAAGAGTAATACAATTGACTTCCAATGGATTTTCACTATAACCGCACAAGATTACAATTTGATCAAACACACAAGTAAGAGACTTCCTTTGCTCAATCACACAAGAAAGAGACTTCTACCATCTTAGTTTAATCAAATAAGAAAGGTTGTTGTTTAAACTTGATATACAATCAAAGGTGTAAGAAGTTTAAGCTCAGATGACTTCTGATACTTAAGAAATTCTACTATATAAAAGTTTGTAAGAATTTCTTTAAGTGATTGTGCACTATATATTTTGACAGAGTAAGGGAACTAGTAAAACTATAGAAGTCTTGTTGTTTTTCTTCAACTGCTCAGGTCCTTATATTGGAGAAAATCTGAGAGCCGTTGTTAATAAGTCTCAGTGCATCAAATTAGTCCTTGAGAAGTTTAATCAGAGACATTGAATCTTTTCCTCAAATGGATAATGTCGTTGAGTAGTCATTTGAAATTCTTTTGCTTCTAATAGAATGATTTGTTATATTCTCTTTGTCCTTGAATTTCTTTGTTAATTTCTACACATGGTCAGAAGAAGACAAATTGTACTACTTTGAGTCCGATAGTGACATTCCTTCCGAGTCTTCAGCTTTTGACGTCACTTGCAGATGCTTTATACTTCAGATGATTCATTCCTTCAAATGCTTATGAAATTTCTCTTCTAATTAGGATTTTGACTTTCTAGTTGGCCTTTCTTCAGATCTTGTTACAAGTCTTAGAAGCTTTTCTTTTACTTCAAATGCACTCTTATGCATTCAAAGTCTTCATATTTAAGAACCAAAACTTGATTTAAGAATTCAAATTTAATTTTATGGTCATCCACACTTTAACACACATTGACATATGATAATCGACAAATATGTCGATTATTACCTTGACTTTATCTCCCACTTTATGTGATCTTCGAGTGCATGCAAAACTTATTTACTCTTTATTTAGTTTAATTAGTCTTTTATTGGTTTAAGAATCTTTATTTCAGTTTTTTTGTTTGTTTGATATTTAGGAACCTTTTATGCTTTCGAGTGTTGGTACGACCTTGGGTCACTTATTTTAAGTCTCAAGGATAAAGTTTACACGAGCTGTCTCCAATGAGTGTGGTACGAGGAAGAACGAATATGTTGATTGCAAAAGGTAAGGCTGACAGCTCATAGGGGAAGGTACTGAAGGACGCATCCTAGTGATGTAGGAAGCTACAACGTTGCGACATATCAAACTTGGTTTTTATTGGATATGCACTAAAGTGGGCCTATAACATCTTGTGCTTGGAGAGAAAGATAAGAGAGTCTCAAATAGTACACCAAAGGGATAAGCTATATTCCTATGCTTAATGGTTAAGAAACAAAGCATCGCATGGAAAAAGATCAAAATGACACTAAAGGATAAGAAAGGACTTGTACTATAAAAGGACAACAAGCCTTCATTTGCAAGGGTATGCTAGTGGTGTGTTGGGATGTGTTGAATAGAATAAAGATTGGAGACATCTAGCCTCCTGTAACACCCGAATTTTAATAAACTATATTTTTCCTCTGTGTGTGTGTTCACCTTAGAAAAATCACTATCTATTAATTTAACTAATTTTAGGTGTATATGTGCGCTAGTAATTACCATGATATTTTTGTATACATTAGAGAATTAATAAAAGTGTATGTATATTTATATTTTTACCTACGTCTGGATATAAATGAATATTTTGATTACGTATTTTATAAATAATTATCTTTATATATAAATACTTTTATGATTAATTCTCTTTATGTGTGTACCTGCTATGGTGTGACAATTTTATGCATATTAATCATGATTTAGTAGTTAAATGAAAGTGCTTATTTTACAATTGTTTATATTATTTTTTAATTATTACTTTCTAATATGATAGTATTTTTATGTGAATATTTTTTTAAAAAATAAATAGTTAGGTGTGACATCTTAGAAGGAAGAGGTGAGATAGCAAAAGTTACTATTTTATGGTAGATAAGTATATATAAGTGGTAAAATATAATAAAACCTAACCGTTGACCCAAGCCCAATGACTTGTATTCTTTTCACTCTTTGAAACCCTAATTTCCACACCAAAGGAGGCTCCCATCAGTCGTTAACCTAACTTTCTCTTTCTCCGCACGCGCTCAACAAAACAGTTAACAACCTCATTCCAAACCTTTTACTTCCTCGTCATTCAAGGAGTCATCAAGCTCCACCCTAAGCCATTCTCTTCCTCCGAAACTGATTTTTCGTCTTGTCCCTCTTATAACACTCATTTTTGTGGAATTAGAAGTCTTACTAGGAAGGAAAGCGGCAAAGGTAAGAGCTCTGGTCTTGACCATGATTTAGATTGAAATAATCATACAATATAATAAAGCAAGGTTAGTATTATGGTAAGTATGACATTTGTCATCTAATTAGAGTAGTTAAGCTAATCTAAACTTACTATTAATAGTAAGACTTTATTATTATTAGTACTATTATTATTATTTATTTATTTAAATTTTTATTTTAACATGTTTTTTGAAGTAGACATTAAGAATTTGTTCAAACTATTTTTTCAATATTTGATTATGAAATTTTAAAAAATAGCATTGGGAAGCTGATTTTGTCAACAAAGAAAACATTGGGAAGCTGAGCCCGTATATTTTCAATGAGCAACTTTTCAGTTTTCCAGGTTCATCTATTAGTACCTTCTTTTACCTCTACTATGTATCTCTTCTTTGTACTTGGGAAAAATAAATATTTCACGTTCACAATTGATCTGATTCATCCCTATGTATATAAATAGGATTTGATTGATAGAAGTCCTTTGATACCAAAACTTCCTTCTTCTAAATCGTATTTTCATTTAAAAGTTTCAAATTTCTTAAATTTTGTGATGTACACTTGCAATGGCTGGAAACCTTGATTTCAGGCCCTATATTTTTCCGGGTTTTATTTGGTTTTTGATTGCAATACTTCTGTAGTTTTGTCAATTTTGGCTATGGATTTTTGGGTGATTATAAATTATAATTGTGGATGCTATATTTATATTCTTTACATTGAGTGTGGTGCAGGATCAATGGTTTCTTTTAATTACTGTTACGTGCATAAATGCCACGAGTTGAATAACATGGCAAGCTTCATACATTAGTTGAGTCGAAAAAAAGAAAATGAGGAATGTCATCAAGGAAAGGATTACTAATTACATAACTAAAGGATGTACAATGCAGGACAATATTTTACAAGAGGAATGTTAGCAACACTTACTTTTGTGCTTCTCTCCATCACTTGCTATTTTAATGGTATATGAACTATGAATTGGCTCTTGGGGCATGTACGATTGTAAAAGTGTGTTCATTGGTGCAATATTACTGTGAGTTTAGGAGTTTGAATTTTGAAATTCTATGCAAGCTACACTCTATAATTGTACTGAATGATCTCTGTTTAATTGGTAATTTTGCATTTTGCGTTTTCTTAAAAACGAATTAACCTCCTCCATATATATGCGAGAATTTTGTTTGCTAGAATGTGTCAATGTTATTGTAATTATGTCAAAAAGTGACAATTAAAAAGGAAGAGGTAGTATAAACTAATGACTTCTATTTTATTTTTTGGTGATAGTTATTTTTGTTTCTTAATTTGTCAAGAAACCATTCCATATGAATGCAAATTATCAACATAACAATGATATCGGCCCTCTCAACATAAATTGATGGGCAAAAGATAAATATATATCTGTTAACTTGATTTTTTTTTTAAAGCTTACAGCAAAAAATAATATTTAAATTCAATTCAATTTCTAGATGCGCTTTTTACATCATAGATATTTAAAAAAAAATCCTGCGTGTTTTCTTTTGAACAATTGTATTTATAATATCTTCAACTTTTCTTTTTTGAAAGGATGTTCAATCATTGTGTAGTGGTGGTGTTATATATGTTCTATATGTTCAATTGTATCTTTAAAGCCTTAAGTATAATATAAAATATTATGTGATTTTATTTTATTAAGGTAAGTTTAAGATTTTTTCCGGTTACAAAATATAGATTGAGATATAAAGTAAAAAATATTTAATTTTTTAATCTAAATCAAACAAAAAATATTTCCTGTGCATCGCACAGGGGTACACACTAGTATATTATTAAATCAAATATTAATATGCTCTTGAATTCGATGGATGAATGAAAATATTGATTTTGTGATTTTGAGTTCATTGAATAGATCATGTTTCCAAATGTGGTTGACGAAATCTGATGCAAATAAATAGATTTTGCATATCAGTAATAGAAGAAAAAAAAAATCAGAGTTTTTCTTGAAGTTTATTCGTAAAAGTGTTTTCTTGATATTATCTAGGTTGCTTAGTCGTAATCCTTTATGCAATATATTTGTTCGGCTGTTCATCTTTATATGTTGATTATTGGTTATTATTATTATTAGATGTAATCTTATTCTTTAGTTTAGAATATGATGTGTTGTGTGTGATTCTTCCGTGCTCATGTTTTTAATGTAAAGTTATGATGATTATGTGTGAGTGTATCTAGTCTTGGAGCTATTCAAACTATGTGGAATAATGCTTGGAATATTTATTTTTATAAGGAAATAATGCTTGTAAATAATATCATATCCACGTAGTATAACATTATAACTTGTCTCTACTCATATTTCTTTTGAAATAGGTATTTGTGGAATAGGGATTGACATATAGTCTAAAATTCATTTATGAAGACCGTATTTTCGTAGGTTTCTTTCAATTAGAAAAATGTGTCTTTTTTATATAAAGGAAAAAAATATAACAATAAAGTAGTTGTGATTAATAAAAATATAGAAAAAAAAATAACAAAATCAAAATTATAGGAGTAATCTATGAACTTTGATAAATTGGTGCTTTAGATGTAAAGGAGATTTTATGGCTGCCATCTTAATGTTCTTAAAAGAAGAGAAAGAAAAAAGTAAGATAGTTGTGGTGCATAAAATAAAACTGGTTGCAATAAAGGAAAGAAAATTGATTTGGTATGACAAACATTAACTTTGCTGAAATTCGTATGAATTAGGAAGAATAATAAAAGCTGCCAAGTGAGTCTTGTGTGAAAGATTGTGATTGTTGCATTTTCATGGTGTTAAGGCCTCTGTGGCGTAGAAATCCACCTTTTTGGTTTAGGGTCTCTGTGGTGTGTTTTCCTATGTGATGACAACGTGTTTTCCTTATTTTGCATAATACTAAAATTTGTGTTAATTTTATGCTGAAAAATCTGTCATGTGAATTGCTTCCAAATCTGCCTAGCTTTAGCTACCAATCTGCATATTTATCAAGTATAGTAATTCTGTTTATGCTATTGTTTCTGGACATAAAAATCTGCTACAAAAATGTGGTAGCAAAACTGTAGTTAGTCCTGTTTTATAATTTAATACTTACTATAATGTTTGGCAAAGATTTGAGGTCGAGTAATAAAGTATTTTTAATTGTTTTTCATTGAACATAAAGTTGTTTTCGATTTTTAAAGCATACTATGGACTTATGAATATTTTTAAAAGAAAAAGAAATATCTTATGCATGATTCCTTGGTGAAGATTATATGTTCTTATTTGATCTTTTAATTTGTTATTAATTTTATTTCATCGGTATTGAAGATTAACCCTTACACCAACATATCAGGTATAAAAGATGATGCTCAAGTGTGATATCGAATTCGACGTGCGTGGGGATTAACCATGGGACGTTAGGAGAATAATATGTTACTCTTATTATTTTAATTGTAACAAATTGAATTAGTGTTTTTATTTTTAATGATTTAAGTGTGGGACAAGGTTCTAGCTATCTGTTATGAATCTTAGTTCTTGATATTTAAGTTACATTGTTATTTGTTAATTATGAGTGAGTTTTTAATTTATATTTTAGTATTATAGTATTGTGAGAAAGAAAGAAAAAATATTATAATCCAAAGTGAAAATACTTTTCAATTATTTAGTTCATATAAGTTTTTTTTTTTTTAAAAAAAAAGATAACCTCAATTCTTATAAGATATAAAACAAATAATGTCTTAAAATTTAGGGCGTTACACCTCCGATCAACTCTAGCCACCAACTTAGAGATTCAAATCACTATTGTGGTTAAACAAAGATTAGGTAATAATTATGTTTGCAATTTCAGTTTGTTACAACCTTTACAGCTTCTTTCAAACACATTGTTTCATTGCCAAATCTTTGGAAGTAAAACTTGATCACTTTTATTTTTGATGCTATAGTTCCCTGAGACCGAGAGGGCATGAGAATGAAAAATGTTTATTTGATATGAGTTACGTTCCTAAGTATCAAGAGGTGACAGGAACAAGATAGACTATTTTGAACGAAAACTAGATCTTGGAAGAGCCTGAAAGTGTTGAGATCTAACTAGAACTCTTGTCATAGGTTACGGCTCAGCCACTGTCACCATTGATGATCTAACCTAGTAATGTTGCATGTTAAGCATTGTGATTGTACCCCCGATAGAAGTATCTTCACATTCTTAACATGATGGATGAGTCAAAAGACTCCAAAGGCCATCAGATTGCCAGGAAGCTATGCGAAGCTATAACTCTCTACATTTTTTCTGTGGAAGTTGTACTAACCTATAACTTCCATCTCAGAGTTGTAGCATTATAAATATTGCAAATATCTACTTTTACCAAGTTAATTCCTTAACAACACTTTTTCACATGAATCTCTTAATTCTTTTGACATGCTTTATTTGCTTTTGCATTTTACTTTAGAACCTTAAAATCTTATCTTTGCTATGTATCACTTTAGGTCTTAAATAAACTTAGCATTTGAAAATACTTAAAACCTATCCACTCCAATCCTCGTGGGGTCGATACTCTACTTACTCTTTATTACTTGTTACAATAGTGTATACTTGCACTTTGCATGTATTGGAAAATAGACAACTATTTTTCGAGCATCATCATATCCAATTATTCTTTCATACTTGTTATCATAAAAACTTCAGAGGCTTGTACAAAACCCATATTTTTTTTCAACATTTCCCCCTTTGATATATTAGTTCTTTTTCCAATTTTGACCCAATCAACACTGGCGTGGCAGCTTAGTTAACTGAGTGGTGTGTCACGCATGTAATTATCTATTTAAAGAAAACCACATGTATAATTGTTGAATTTAAAAAAAATGGAAAGAAAAAAGGAAGGTACACATGAGGATTCTAATAAACCTGCTTAATAACTTTATCAATTAGCTTCTCCATCATCTTCTTAACTTGCAACTTCATCAAACACAACAACTTCATCAAACCCCAAAAAAAATCCCCATTTTTTTATTTACTATCTACGTAGAGAGGGGAAAAATGTAGAGATTAATACACCAACCACCACCTCTATTCTCCTCATCTTCTGCAAATCATCATCACTATCCATACTAAAATAAAAACCAGTAAAGCTTATCAAACAGTTGAACCCTAAAATTATAGGAATGTTTCTTAGGTAAAACTGTTGTTAATTCTTTTAATCTTGTTTCGTGTTAGTAAATCTAAAACACCAATGCTTTTGAAGCTTCACACCATCAAACTTGCACTTGTTGCTCCTTCATATGAAACTATTTCTATTCCTAGTAAAACCATGCAACAACAACCACTACTTGATCATCCCAATGACCCAAATTCTCAGTTCAAGAATTCGAATCTGCATAATTTTTTTAAGAAAAGGGCAACAATAATGGCTTTCTTTTGGGGCAAAAGAATTTGCACACCAATTGTTCAACGAAATGGGTAAGTTACAGTGATTTTGAGGCAAAAGAATGCAATTCATTATTTGGATAAGGCTTTTGGACCTTGGATTTTTTCTTCTTCTGGATTTCTATGTGTTTTTTGTGGATGTATCATGACGAAAAAGAGTTCGTGTGAGAGAGGAGAGAAGAAGATTTCTTTGTGTTTTTGAGATCTTTGAAATGAAGTAAGCAATGAATTAAACCCATCTTCAGGTTTGCATGTTTTGTCGATTTTGCTATGATATGAAGCGATTGATGAAGTTAGTTTGGGATTAAGGTTCTGAGAGGGAGAGGGAGAAGGGCGATGGATAGGAATGGAATTTGAAGGTGTTGAAGTAGAATAATAGCCATAGACTCAACCTTGGCCCTTGATTTTACCAAAGGAAGAAGTGAAAAGAATAGATATGAAATGAATCGATTTTGGGGTTGAAATCCAGAGGAAGAAGAAGTAGAAGTGATTGGAAGGTGGTGTTGGTGGCCTGTGTTGGTAGAGAGAAAGAAGGGTCGGGCGAGAGAATCCTCACGTGTCATTCCTTTTTTTCTTTCCATTTTTAATTTTTTTTAATTCACCGGATAATACACATGGTTTTTTTTTAAATAGGTAATTACACACCTGGTATGCCACTCAGTTAAGTGATTTGCCACGACAGCGTTGACTAGGTCAAGATTGAAAGGAAAAAAAAAGGACTACTATTGCAAAGGGGGCAAAACATATGGGACCAGATTTTTCATTTTTTTTAGGGGGCCAAAATCACAACTTTAGGAAAGATAGGGGGCTAAAAGTAAACTTTAACGTTAAAAATAATAAATACAAATTTTATCCCATTTTTTTATCCAACCCTGTCAAAGAAAAACACAATAAAAAATTATCAACAAAAACACTCCAACCCAGACAGAATTCACCGTTTCACGAATCACATGTCCCTCCTTCCACGTTTCTACAATTTTCATATCATTCCCCTTCTTCAATACTCATCTGCAACTTCTACTTAACATCTCCAAATATTCTTCAATCATTTATCCAGCAATTGACACATTGAGACAACTTCAAGCTTACCGAGAAAAGGCAACATACAGCTAGTTGGAGCAGGTGAATGGAGTTGATGAGAGTTATCAATGTAAGTCAATTCCAAACAAGGGAAAAAGAGAGTTGATTACAGTTTTGATCAAGGGCAAATGAGACAAAATATGGGATGTAAACCTGCGATGGGGAAACTTTGCTAAGAATCGATTTTGAACAAGAAACGTACGGTCGCAGTGGCGAGATGAAGGACACCTAAACATGAAGAAATTGCGTTGAGGAGCAAGAACAACCGTTCGACACTTCTGAAAAGTAATTAACGAAACAAGTAAAGAAAATTAAATTTTGCTTGGATCAAAACCATTGTGTCGTCTTGAAATTTTAAGAAAATAAGTTTATGTCCTCCTATTTTAAAAACAAGTTTTTTGGTTCCGCTATTTTACTTTTTTTTTGGAATATTGTTATTAATTTATGAAGTGGCAACATTTATTAGACTTAATTTTTTGCTAACACATATATTTTGCGTGGCCTAAATAAGCGTTTTCATGTTATAAATTAATGGGTCTTATTGACTTGTGTCCTTAGGGTACAAGTTAAGAAACTTAAAATAGAATTAAGTAATAAATTTTATGGTGAAAAGATAACTTTTGAAACTTTTAAGATATTGAATGCATAATTTCCAAAAAATAACTTATACTTTTAGTTCCTTAACTTATGCTCCAAGGGCATAAGTTAACATTTCCCTAAATTAATAGAGAAAATTATAAAAAAAAATCAAAATATGTAATGATGTATTAAAATTTCGAGAAAAGAAAAAATAGGGGGAGCAAAAACTGGTTTTTTAGAAAAAAGGGACCAAAGCTTCATTTTCCTGAAAATAGGAGAACAAAATTTGCATTTAAGTCTTTTCATTTTAATGTTAATTGTGTAAAAATAAAAAAATATATTATATCAGTCATTTTCATCTTCCGTGACACACAATTTCTCTTTGATGACAAATTAGAGGTTAAACTAAAGGAAGAAGAAGCAGCAACTTATAACCATATTTTTATTTTATTTTACATAATTGCACTTTTGACCTTCAAAGTATTACAATTATACGATTTTGGTCTTCCACTTAATTTTTGAGCGATTTTGGTCTCTTATGTTCTTTCCTTTTGTGATTCAATGGTAGCTTTCAAAATGTATGTTAAGTTAACATCATTTATTGATGTGTCATCCATATCTCTTATATATCCAACATTAAATGTGTTCATACTCATATTTACATCTTAAGGTTTTAGGTTTGGATGTGGTGTCATGATCTCTTGTTAATACCACATCATAAATTCATTGTTGCTCCTGATGCTCGAACTCCCTAACAAGTGGTATCAAAGCCTTAGTTCGGCTTGGTAAGAGAGCAAGAGTGGGGTCTGGTATTTGAGCTAATTATAGCGATGTGATATATTTGCACTTGATGGAAAGATTGGTTGTATTCAAGTGTAAATTAACAGTAGTCCCACATCGATTGTAAATGTAGTCATTGTTTGACATATAGAAGATGTGTATCATATTCACGATGCATCCAACAAAAACATTGTAAGTGAATGGATAAATATGATAAGAAAAAATGAGCAGGTAATTAGGAGAGAATAAAAATTATGTGAAAAAAAGATATATAAAATTTTCGTGGGAGAAGATCCAAATCAATAAAATTTAGGATAGAAATGTGGTGTCATCATATCTTGTTAGTCATACATTATTAATCTTTTTCTTGTTCCTGCTTCACAAACTTTTCAACAAAGTAATGATCGATTATTATTACATTAATATAATTTCGATCACTATTTTCAATTTAACTACACATAGAAGATCTCCTTAATTGATTTATTGCTGATAACGTTTTGTTTCCATCTCAATTTGCACAAGTGAATTTGCATATCCCGCTATATTATTTTATTATTAGACAATAAAGTCATAAGTATAAGGTTTTTGTGAACATAACTCAATTAATATGGATAATGCATTTTCATATGTAAGGGTTGGAGTTCAAACTCAAAATTTCCCACTTATTCAACTTAAGAGTGAAAGTATAACCCGACTAATAGGATAAAAAATAAGTTTACGAATGAACGACCATGTTACTATTTAAAATTAAACTTGCTTGATATGTTTCATTACATTCTTAATTATTGGAAACATCGAGTATATAAAATTTAATATCTTTCGAGAAAATTAGTAAACCACTTTGCAGACAACTTTTGGTGTCTTTTCAAACCATTTTTGTAATCCACAAAATTCATGCCAAATCGCATTGCATAACCTGATGCCCATTCAAAATTGTCAAGAAACGACCATGCAAAATATCCTTTTATATTTACGCCCTTCCTAATAAAAAATAAAATAAATCATGTATGAGAAAACAACTATACTTTAAATATATAATATATAGCCACTCTAAGAAACCCTTATAAAAACTAATCTCAAAAATTAAATATATAAATATTGTTCACTTACTTGATTGCAGATCGAATGTAATAGAGATGACGATGGAAATAATCAATTCTATAAGTGTCCATAAGGGCTTCCTCTAATGATAGTGTTGGATCATTGAACTCATCAATACCTAAAAATTAAGTTTTCAAAAAAGATTTTGATCATATATATGTTAGATAAAAATATCAAAAGAAAATTCAGACATAAACGTCAACTACTTTTATCGAAAAATGTTATGTATTCTATCTTTACACAGACATCTACAAGTACTTGATTTTAGCGCTTTTATACACTTTTCATTTCATTTTAGCCAAATATTATGGAACACCTACGGCTGGAAGACGATGAAGAGGAGATTGAGATCCCAGAGGAAGAATTGGCACGGGAAGGAGTAGGGTTTGATCCAAACTTATGTCTGGTTGGGAGATTCCAAACCAATAAGCAAGTCAGGACACACATGGTGAAAGAGAACATGAAGAACGTCTGGTCCGTGGTGAAAGGAGTGGAGGTAAGACAAGTTAAGACGGGGGTCTTTCTGTTTCAATTTTTCAATAAGCATATGATGGTGTTGGGTGCAATGGCAGAAGGGGAGAGTCCAGAAGATGTAGCTTTACACACAGTTCCTTTTTGGATCCAAGTTCATAGTTTACCGGTGGGATACATGGCGGAGACCGTGGGTCGTAATGTGGGGAATTATGTAGGGGAGTTTCTGGAGTATGATGAGAAGAATAGTTTGGATTTTTGGCGAAGATACATGAGAATTCGAGTTATGGTGGATGTCAGGAAACCACTCGTCTGTACAAAGAGTATCAAGAAGAGATGCAATTGAATGCAGCATTGAATGCGACAGGTCAAAATGTAACCGCAGAAAATAATGGAGCGGTTATCATTGAAAAACAAAAACGGAAAGACATGATGGCAGACTTAATTAGGCAGCAGGTACAACAAAAATCATTAAAGAAGGAAAGAATATTCAATTATGATGCAATGATTGCTGCAAAATCTTTAGAAGAGGGGCGATCAACACTGAACACGGCAGAGGAAGATGATTTGGTGGAAACTGACATAAAGCGCTTAAGAGATGGAACAAATAAGGAGTCAAGGAATGTTGCAGCTTTTGTAAAACAGACTAAAAATTCAAACCAAATGCAAGTGGATGGAAACAGTGGACCAGAAGGAACAAACATGTCAACAATAAAAAGTAACCATTTTTTTATCGGCAGGTCCTGGCAATCAGGCCTGCCGGGACCAATGAGTATCATGAGTTGGAATTGCCGGGGCTTGGGCAACCCGAGCGCAGTTCCCACATTAAGAGACTTGTCCCGGAAGTATCGCTTAGATGTCCTTTTTCTTTGCAAGACTTTGGTTCATGCTAACAGAATAGAAGAAATAAGAATACGATTGGGTTTTGACGCTTCTTTTGCAGTAGATTCCATTGGAAGAAGTGGAGGTTTAGCGATACTATGGAAGCACCCTTTTGGGTGTAATCTCATAATTATTCTCAAAATTTTATCAACATGGAAGTGACCCACCCACATCATCCAAGATGGAGGTTTACTGGTTTTTATGGATGTCCAGAAAATGATCGAAGAAGAGAGTCGTGGGACATGCTTCGTACTCTAGCACAAGACAACTCTCTACCTTGGTGTGTCATGGGAGATTTCAACGACTTGCTGTCCAACGAAGAAAAAAGAAGTAGAGTTGATCATCCACCGTGGAGGATAAGGGGTTTTCGAGAGGCTGTTCAAGATAGTGGCTTAATTGACATACACTTGACGGGATATCCATTCACATGGGTAAAGGGAAGAGGCAGACATGATATGAAGGAGGAGAGAATTGATAGAGCTATGGCAACTCAGACGTGGTGTGATATGTTTCATCAAAATCAATTGCATAATGTTATCTCACACCGTTCCGATCATTTCCCAATACTACTCAAGCTGCAAGAAGTGGCACGTAGAAGAGGAGGAAAAGAGTTCAAATTCAAAAATGCTTGGCTCATGGAGGATGAACTGAATGATATAGTTATAAGAGGATGGGAGAGATGTCAAGAAGGCGAAGTGCTGTCACGTTTAAGGAGCTGCACAGAAGTAATGAATGAATGGGGGCGCAAGCTAAGGTTCAAGTATAGAGAAGCTATTGAGGAATGCCGAGAAGAGATGGAGAGACTTCGAGGTTGTGTTCAAATCTCTCAAGTGGCAAGATATGAGGAAGCACGAACAAAGATGGGGTGTTTGTTGGCACAAGAAGAAGCTTTTTGGAAGCAGAGGTCGAACGTTTACTGGTTAAAGGATGGTGACACAAACTCTCGCTTTTTTCATGCAATGGCAAGTACCAAAAAAAGACGTAACAACATCATGGAGCTGAAGACGGATGAAGGAGACACAGTCACGAAACATCATGATATTTGTGGAGAAGCAAAAAACTATTTCGCAAAATTATTCTCTAGTGATGCGAACATGTTGGATACCACATTGGAGTATATTAGCCCAAGAGTAACTGAAGTTGACAACCGTATGCTCTTGTCTCCATTTAACATTTCAGAGTTTAAAAAAGCTTTATACTCCATGCATTCCGACAAAGCACCGGGGCCAGATGGATTGAATCCGGCGTTTTACAAGAGATTTTGGCACTTATGTGGAATGGAAATTTTTCATGCAGCAACCTCATGGCTGAATAATGGTGAGTTTCCATCTCAAATTATGGAGACGAATATTGTTCTTATCCCCAAGAAAGATAATCCGGAAACTATGAAAGACCTTTGGCCGATTTCTTTATGTAATGTTCTTTACAAAATTATATCAAAGGTTTTGGCCAATAGACTTAAGCCACTTTTACAAAAATATATATCTCAAGAACAGTCGGCTTTTATAGAAAATCGTTCTATTATTGATAATGTTATGGCTGCACATGAGATTATTCACCATATGAAATGTAAAAGGAGAGGCAAGGTAGGCGAGGTTGCTTTGAAGATAGACATTAGCAAAGCCTATGATAGAATGGGAGTATGTGAAGAAAGTTTTGAGCAGAATGGGTTTTCATGATAGATGGCTGAAATGGATGACTATGTGTATGGAAAGCGTTAACTATCAAGTGCTTGTTAATGACGAGAAAGTGGGACCAATAATACCTAAAAGAGGGTTAAGGCAAGGTGATCCACTGTCACCTTACCTTTTCATTATATGTGCAGAAGGTTTATCTGCGTTATTAAAAAGAGCTGAAGCGAAGGGAGATATTCATGGCATTAAGGTGTGTCGAGGAGCCCCACTTCTCACACACTTATTATTTGCTGACGATTGTTTCTTGTTTTGCAGAGCGACTATTAGAGAAAGCACAAAAATAAAGGAAATTTTACAGGCATATGAAGCAGTTTCGGGTCAGGCAATAAACTTCCAGAAATCAGAAATCTTTTTTAGCAAGAACACTTTGGAAGTGGACAGAGAGGCAATCAAGGTCTGTTTCAGGTTACAAATACAATGGGAAGTGGGAAGTATCTTGGCATGCCATAAGTAATAGGCCGAAGCAAGAGGGAAATGTTTGGTTACTTGCGGGATCGAGTATGGAGAAAGATTCAGCAATGGTCCGGGAAGCATCTTTCATAAGCGGGGCGAGAAGTTCTCATCAAGTCAGTAGCACAAGCAATTCCGACATATTGCATGAGTACTTTTCTATTACCTACATCTTTAGGGGAAGAAATCCAGAAGATGATTAACTCGTTTTGGTGGGGATCGAATAGAAGGCAAGGTAGAGGAATAAATTGGCTAAGATGGGATAAATTGACAATGCGGAAGGAATATGGAGGTATGGGATTTAGACATTTGTTTGGCTTTAATTTAGCTATGCTAGGGAAGCAAGGTTGGAGGCTTCTTACTAACCAAGATACTATTGTTGCGCGCATCTACAAAGCTAAATACTTTCTGAAGACTGATTTTTTGGGGGCTCGTCTAGGTCATAACCCAAGTTATATTTGGCGTAGTATCTATGCTTCACAGGTAATAGTTAGAGGAGGTCAAAGATGGAGAATTGGTAATGGAAAGAGTATTGCGGTGTGGGCAGATCCGTGGCTGAGGGAGGATGAAAATTCGTATGTCTCAAGTGAAAAAATTCAAGGCATGGAAAGTATGAAGGTGGCAGATTTGATGAGTGGAGAAAATTGGAATTGGGGATTGATTGCAGCCATTTTTAATGAACAAGATAGGAAGGCAATATCCAAACTGGTGTTGTTGCATCGAGATAGAGAGGACAAGCGCATTTGGAAATTTAATAGTCAGGGAGTTTATACGGTAAAGTCCGCATATAGATATGCAATGGAATCACTTGTTGATAATGATGAATACCGAGTACCGGGAGAATGGACTAGAATGTGGAGTTTGGAGATTCCACAAAGAGTAAAAGTTTTTCTCTGGAGAGCGTTGAGAGGTGTTCTTCCTACGCGTATGCGACTGCAGGACAAAGGTGTGCCATGTACAGATTGCTGTCCTTTTTGTGAAACAAATTATGAGAACGACTGGCATGTTTTTATTGGATGCCACGAGGCGAAGATAGTTTGGCGAACAACTGGCTTATGGGACGTGATTTCTACTACTGTTGCTGTTGCTGAGAGCTTTGCAGCTTGTATTTTCTCTTTACTGTGCAGGTTGACAGTTGAAGAGTGCAAGGACTTGGTAATGATGTTATGGTGTATTTGGAGACGTCTTAATGATAAGGTATGGGATGGTGAGCTGCAGCCGAGTAACATAGCAGTCTAGCTAGCGCGCGAGTTGTTATTTCAATGGCAAGCCGCAAGAAATTCTGCTACTGCACACAATCAACATTCACCGCAAGATACAGTTACGTGGCAGCCACCAGCAGCGGGATTTCTGAAGTGTAATGTAGATGCAGCCATCTTCAGGGCACAAAACCGGTTTGGGACAGGTATGTGTATTCGAGATCATCGTGGCAGGTTCGTAAAAGCTGCTACAACTTGGTATGAAGGTTGTCCCCCTCCTCAAGAAGCGGAAGCAGTTGGATTACGCGATGCCATTTTGTGGCTTGGACAGTTAGAATTATCAAATGTGCAAATAGAACTAGATTGTAAACTAGTGGTTGATAGCATATATGATAAGAATAACAACCAGGCAGAATTTGGTAGTATCATTGATGACTGCAGGTCACTATTACAGCAATGTACAAACTTTAAGATAAGTTTTGTTAGGAGACAAGCGAATGTTGTCGCTCATAGTTTCGCTAGGGTGTCTATATTACAAGCTCGTCACCAAGTCTTTGATTTGATTCCATCTTGTATTCCAAATTGTGTGATGAATGATATGATATGAGTTTTTGTTGGTAAAAAAAAATATATGAATTAAAGTGTGTTTACCATTTTCGGTGATGTAAATCAAAGGATTGTTGTACACTTTCTTGACATAGAGTAACAATGCTTGAATTCCTTTAGGATAAACATATAACCAACTTGAAGCTGCCTGCACAAATATAATTGCAAACATAACCTAAATATATATACACACACTTAAACAATTATAAAGTTATAATATGCTATGGTATACGTACCCTTGGACCTATTGGAATACCATTGCGCTCAGCTTTCATCACAAAAACAAAAGATATAATTTTATATCATCAAATTAAATTCAAAAGTATTCATTAATTTACAGAATGATCAATAAATAAGGACATGCATACTTGTAATATTGGCATTAAAATCAGTGAGGTAATTGAGTCTACCATTTCTTAGTTGTGGTGCATCGGTAGCATAGATAGATGTATAATAGTTTAGTCCAATGAAATCAAATGACCCTTTAAGTAGTCTTGCTTGCTCTTTAGAGAACTTTGGCAATCGTTTTCCAACAAGAGAACACATGCTTTGTGGATATTTCCCTGTTGTTAATGGTTCCATAAACCTGTAATCAATGTCACAAACAGAAAGAAAAAAAAAATCTCACGAACAATTATTATTTTTGAGAAGTACTATACAATATAGTCCAACAAATTATAGAGAGAAATAAAATGCTAGAGATGGATTGGTTTTGGAATTGATAGTGTGATGATTTCAAATGAATGTACAAAATGATCGCCTTTTATTATGATCTTGGAGTAACTAATATAACTAACTAACAACTAACATTTCATGGAAGCTGCTTCATACTTCTTGTTTTGAACCTTTGATAAAATACCATTTGAGTTTTGGGGTCTACCGTTAGTGCAAATCCAAGGAAACCAGGAGTGACTCCTTGATGAAGAGATCACCTTTTGATAGGAGTAAGAGCGGTGCTCATAAATATAACAAAGTACTCTTTCTAATTTCGAAAACAACAATTTAAGTATGCATATAGTTATAAACTGTTTTGGAGCGGATTTGCACATCGTGTGCTAGTTTACTCATGATCAATACATATTTGCTTATAAAAAAAAAAACTAAACACCACTAAGTTCTAACTTCTTTAAAAAAATATAAACTAATTCTAATTAATATCCAACTATATCTAGCTAGTATTCCAGTGTAGAGTTAAGCACTTACCATCCAAACATGAAGTCTAGTCCTCGTTCAGCAGCTTTTTGATCGACTTTGTTATCAGAAAGTGGAATGAACCAACTAGCCACCAAGGTTATGCCTATCACACCCTTTTGAGATTCCTATATATAGATAATTTTTTGGTTATTAGGTATCTTGAACTTTAAATTAAGTTCTTAACTAAGTTATAACAAACCTGATACTTCTTCTTGTACACATGGGCAGCTGCGGCATGAGCGAGTAATTGGTGATGCGAAACAATGTAAGGCTCTTTCCCTGAATCACCACCAGTGCAATTTGAACTCAACCATTTAGAACATCGACCAGGTGGAAAGATCCCTAATGCATAGGAAGAAACGCTGAAAGACGATGGCTCATTGAAAGTGATCCAATACTTCACCCTATCTCCAAACTCTTTGAAACAAAGTTCCGCATAGTCTTGGAAATCATTTCTAAAAATAAGCCATGGATTATGGATATTAATGCTTAGTATTGTTGTTTTTTGATTGGTTAACATACAATTTGTTCCAAATACAAAACTAGCCTAATGAGGATCTTCATATACAAAGCTATTATAGATAAATAACATGAAAAAAATGAATTAACACCTTACTAATATTTATGTAAATAAGATTTAGGTAATTATGTATCACTTACACAATGAGAGGGCTTAAGAAGCCGCCATACTCGTCCTCTAAAGCTTGAGGAAGATCCCAATGAAATAAAGTTACGAATGGTTGTAGACCTATAAATATATATTCAAATACCTTTGTTTACATTTAATGCTGTTTGAAATGTTAACATGTGTAGTAGTTTAATAAAAATTCAAGTAAACTAAGTATGAACTAACCATTAGCCAACAACTCATTGATAAGGTTGTTGTAATATTTGACTCCTTCTTGGTTTATACCTCCATTAAGTTTTCCTTCTATTGATAGTTTATTAAAATTGAAAGAAAAAAAATGTGAAACATCAACTTAATTAGGTAAAATTAACTAGGAATTGGTCGTTTAAGTTTAACTCACTTGGGAGGATTCTAGACCAAGAGATTGAGAATCTATAAGCATCCAAATTCATATTCCTCATGATGCCAACATCTTCCTGCGATATTTAAGTGTATAACCTACTAGTTCCATATTTTTTTTGAAATAACATACTTTTATTTTATTCTACAAAACAAAATAGATAATATAATACAAAATAGTAACCAATTGCTGGGGATATTGAATTTGATTTTTCTCCATTGAATCTCATTATCTTATAATAATTACTTTACTAGTTTTCTATCTTATGAAAGATTTTATGGATTAATTAATTCTCATTAAGTAAGTAAAAAATATATTATATTTTGTATTTTAGTCGATTTCGTATTATCACCTGGATTTTTTAACAATATTGACTATTATTTTTTATAGTTCGTAGCCGAAGTGATGATATACCATCTAATACTCACACATAGGTGTCAGATTCAAACCCGAATGAATGTCTTCAGTCTAGCAATATAGGCATTGACGTTGGCATTTGAGCTAGACCTCACAAACAATCATGAACTTTAAATTGATAATCTCTTAAACTATTCACAATTTTCAACATTATTCATCATTCTTAATATTATAGGGGTCCTTGTTCATGATTTTGATCATAAATAGAGTACCTTATAGCGGTAATATTGGTCAACCGCGACATCTCCGTTGCTTCTGTCTAATATCTTTTCTGCATGTTGAACATTTGTTTCATTGGTAAAAGGCTAAAAATAGAATTATAACATAGGTGCATCTAATATGGAACAAATAAAATTATAATAATAGGGGCGTATATAATAAAAACTAATTTTATGTTAATAAAAATTTAGAATAATCGTAATATGTTACTAACTTTTATTTTGAAGCAATTTTTGCAAAATTTATTAAAATTCACATTTCAAGAAGGTTCATATTAGATTGTCCCTTATAATAGTGCTTCTCGAATCTATTTCTTTTATAAAATACTTCTCAAATATAATTAAGTTATGACATTCGGCCTCTCATTCCATAAAATTTGATTTGCATCTTTTACAACATAATACCGTCAAATTAAAATGTTCTCTCATATTGCACCATTGAGCAGAATAACATAGCGTATTTTTTTTTTTTTATTACCAGTGCTATACACATCAATATTGGTTTGTGGTGAACATGTTTGTAAATAATAACAAAACATCAAACACAATAGTAAATTATTTGTTCTATTTAAGCTGTTTTTATCATAGATATGATTTTTTTTTTAATTTTGTTGATTAATTCTTTTAAAATAAATTCTATTGTAATTAGTATATAAACCAATAGCAAAACAATAATAATAATAATAATAATAATAATAATAATAATAATAATAATAATAATAATAACAACAACAACAATAATAATAATAATAATAATAATAAAGAAAATAGAAGAGTATTTTTTTGGAAATATAGAAGAGTTTTGTTCTTTTGCATATAAATAAATATAAGAATTTCACCCAAAAGAAAAATAGTCCCTTTCTTGACTAGAAGAAATCAAGTGTCTTGTTTGACTAACCTTGTTTAAATTATCTTTTTGCATAAAAAACGATCATTAAAATATTAAATATTATTTATGGTAGGACATTTTTATTTTAGAGAAAAAAGTGTAAAACTTAAACATATTTTAAAATTTTCAACTCATCATAAAAGTACTCTTCATCCCTTTTAATTAAATCAAAGTCGTAAAATCAATCTTGATACAGAATAAAAAAAGCATTGAGTTGTTACTAAATCAAAATTAATTTTAACATTTTACATGCATCTTGAATTCAATCCGAAAAATAGATGGAGAAATCAGATACCTGGATACTTATGAGTGTAGGTGTCCCATATACTTGCTCCTCTCCCACCTTCTTGTGCAGCACCTTCGTACTACATGATATATATCATGGCAACAACCAAATTGTTCATTTCATTTACCTTGGTTTAACTTAAACTTGGTGGGACTTTGAATATTTTATAAAACTTTAAACCATTATTATTATTTTTTAAAATCAATGCTCATAAATTAAAAACTACATTTTGGTCCGACTAAAATTGAATTCAAATCTGTAAGAAGGTCTCATTGAAATAATCAGGTACCGGTCGGCCGGATTTTTTATAACGTAATATTAAAAATAATAATATTTTACCTGGTATGCTGAAGATGCTGTCCCAAAAATGAAGTTTGTGGGAAAACTAGTTCGATTAAGTGAAGAAACATCAAGAATTGGTGAAACAACCTCAGCAGATGGTAGCGTGGTGAAGAGATTGAAGAGAATGAGAATTAAAAAGACTCTGAATAATTTCATATTCAGAGCCATGAATGAAAAACTAATTGACTATTGTGCTTGATCCATTGAAAATATGGTTCCTTTTATAATTTATATTTAGAGCCAAATATAGAGAAAAAAATGGTGTTAATAGTTAAGAAACAGACAAATATAGGTTGTAACTATTTTTCAAATATAGAGCAAAAATTTGGTGTAGGCTGTATTTGTCTATAGCTACAACCTACGGATAAAATTGGTGTTATTGGCGAAGTAACTGACAAATCTAGATCTCACAAACAATCATGAACTTTAAATTGATAATCTATTAAAGTATTCACTATTGTCAACATTAATCATCATTCATAATATTTTAGAGGTCATCATTCATAATTTTGATTGTATATATTACCTTATAGTGGTAACATTGGTGAACCGCGACATCTTTGCTACTTTTGTCTTGTATCTTATTTGCATGTTGAACATTTGTTATATTTGTAAAAGGATAAAAACAGAATTATAATATAGGTGCATCTAATATGGAACAAATAAAATTATAATATTAGAGGTGCATATAGTAAAAAAAATATTAATAAAAATTTAGAACAAATATAGCATTTTATTAAAAAAGATTAAAATTTATAGTTCACCATTCTAGAGGATTAGACCGCCATTTGTAATAGTGTTTCTCAAATTTATTTCTTTACAAAATACTTCTCAAATATATATTTTTGACACTCGGCCACTCAGTCGTCCTTGTGAGCTTCACTCAGTTGGTAGGGACAATGCATAATATATGCAAGGTCCAAGGTTCAAACCCCGGCCACCACAAAAAAAAAAAAAACTCGGCCACTTAGTCCATAAAATTTGATTGGCAACTTTTACACCATATATATCTTCAAATAAAAATGTTCTCTCAGGGAGATAAAAACTCATATTGCATCATTCAGCAGAATAAAAGTGTTTCTTTATTGTGTATCAAAATAACCTAGTACACAACAATAATCGTTTGTGGTGAACATGTTTGTTTGTTAGTTGCAACAAAATATCAAACACAATAGTAAATTATTTGTTCAGTTTAAGTTATTTTTTTAAAAGTGTTTTTATTTTATATATGAATTTTTTAAAATTTTTGTTGATCAATTCTTTTAAAATAAATTATAGTATAATCAGTATATAAACCAATAGCAAAAAATATAATAAAAGAACACAACTATATTTGTATCTAAAATTTCATAATGCCACTTTGACCCATTATATATCTTTTTAGTGCAAGCAAATTAGTTTTGGGAGGATGAAGAAGGTGGTGTAAATAATTTAACTCTCTGATGGTTCCTGGCAAATCAGAATTGAAGTCTAGCTTCTTCTTTATTGTTGTAGTGTTGTAAGCTTGTAGAAGGGTTGTGGAATTTCTTGTGCTCAGACGAAGTTTATATTTCTCTAATGAATCTAATTTATGTATAGAGAAAAATAAGAACACGAGATTTTATCACTGTAATTTGGCGTTCAATTTTTACCAAGTTTAAATGTCTTTGAGTTGTGTATAACTATTATTCATTTACATTAGAATAGTTGTGAGAAATCAGAAAATTGAGATATGATTACTGTTAGAGCAAATTTTGGGAAAAGAAAAAGAAAACGAGCAAAATACTCATGCATTTTTAGATGGATCTTGATAACTTGTGCCATAACAGCACAAGTCAAGGAATTTAAAAGTAGAAGTTTTTAGGTGGATTTAATATTTTGATTTACTTATCACTTATTATTCTTGATCGTTATCATTGTGTTTCCTTATGAATGCACACACTCTCGTCATGTGTGCATAGTCCAATGTAAGCCATGTAGAGCAATTATGAACCTCACATTTATTTAATTCTTGGAAAACAAGGTAACAAGAAATTTGGTAAAACCAAAACTAGAAAGATAGAGCAAGAAACAAAAATAGGATCAGTCCAAACGCAAACACAATTCATATAATGCTAGAGACCATACAATTCTTCCTAGGATATTGGATATTGAGACACTAATTGTCTTCATCCCATTGATTAAAATATAAAAGATATATAGTATTGGGAAATCCTTGCACGACTTGTTATCAAGATCAATATACAAGCCCGTACTACTTAATTACATGCGATTTTGTCACTTCAAGCTTTGAGAATTGTTTCTCTGCCAACTTTAAATCTTGCAAACTATTTGAGAAAGCTTCTCTACAAAGAACACATTATGCAAATAGCCATCATTATTTTATGGAAAAGGTGAAAACAAAAATATAAGATGGAAATAAGAAATAATTTAATCAAACCTATATGCTATGTTTTCATGGCTTCTAATTATGAGGTCAATATTCATTACTGTAAATCAATATGAATTTAGCACCAGAAAATGGAAAATTTGAATCATACTAACCTGTAAATCTATATTAGGATCATTTTTGGATGCATCTAAAGATAAGCATATATCATAGGAATTCATGATCGCTTTTTCTGTTAATGAAAGCTGCTGCTCCACATCATCGAGGTCAGTATAACCAGGCAACTACATGAATTTCATATATGCTAACATTGCTGGTCTCAGATCCACAATGATCTCGCAAAATTCCCTATATGACACAAGTAATTTTTGAACCAAATCTGCTTTCCAGTCCTTATAGAAATCTTTCATTCGAGATCCTTTACCATTGACCTCAGTGTAGGCATTGTCTCTTTCATCAAGGATTTTGTAGTTTTCATTGCGGCAATAGGGCCAAAGCTAAGCTCCCATTATATTGGCTTCCATTATCCAATGGAACCCTTCGGAACTTGTATTTTCTTTTGTAATTCAGAAAATTTGATGTCATAAAGAACAACATTCTTACCAGTTCCATGTTGTCCTGGCTGCAAATCCCTCTTATTATTTGTACTATTGATGAGCTCATTTAAGATCATAACAGTAGGACAAATTTTTGACTTCCGCTGGTTAATACATTATCACTGTCAGAAAGAACAATAGAATTACCCTCAACTTCATGCTGGCCCAGTTGTACATTTAAGATTGTATCAACAATATAGGTTTTTTTTGTTTCCGCTGCATCTTAGTTAATTATTCCAAGAACATATAATATTGTATCAACTAAGAGGCAGCGGAAACCAAAAACATGTACTTCTAGTACAATCTTAAATGTACAACAGGGCCAGCACGAAGTTGAAGGTAATTCTATTGTTCTTCATGACAATGATAATGTATTAATCAAGAGGCAGCGGAAGTCGAAAACATGTCCTGCTGGTTTGATCTTAAATGTGCCCATCAATAGTAAAAGTAATAAGAAGGATTTGTAGTCGGGCCATCACGGAACTGATGGTAAGGCTGTTGTTCATTATGACAACAAATTTTCTGAATTACAAAAGAAAAGACAAGTTTCGAAGAATTTAAATAGGGTTTCATTGGATATATAATGGAAGCCAATATAATGTGAGCTTAACTTTAGTCCCTATTAAAGTGATGAAAACTACATAATCATTGATGAAAGAGACAATACCTACATTGAGGTCAATGACAAAGGATCTCGAAATGAAAGGATTCTATAAGAATCGGAAAGCAGACTTGGTTGAAATGAAACATTGCTAGCTCTTGATTCAGTTTTTTGTGGCAGTAGTTCTTCAATAACATGACTAGATGCACCTACACCATAATCATATAATCAAATACTTGTGGTTCTTCAACTTTAAAATCAAATAGGAACAATTCAATTAGATGTTAATTAATCTTTGGATTGCAATATCCAATAGGAACTCAAGTAGATATTAAAATCAAATAAGAACTTCAATTTGATTTTTTTTTTGAAAGAAGAACTTTAAATTTGATGTTAATTAATCTTTCAATTTTGAAATCAAATGAGAACTTTTTAAAAAAATATTGGCAAAGGGGAAATTTTTATCAATCAAAATTTTTAATGTATGAAAAAAAAGGTTCAAGGTGAATGAAAAAAAAAAACCTGGTTTGCATCTTTTTCATGTTGTGATTGTGGAAGATCATCATTGGTAGAATGATCTTCTTGCAGTAATGGATCTACCAAGCAATCATGGAAAGCTCTGATTGCATCAACAGTTGGACACACTTCTGATACATCAATGTTTGAATCTGATTTTCAAAAATCCAATACTTGACTATGGTTTTAGTTATCACATATAAATGGTGAACCAAAAATGAAAATGATTAGATGAGAGTAATCTCACTCTTTGTTCTTGTTGGTGATGTGCTCTCATTCACTGAAACTGAAATCATCTCTTACCTTGTATTTATAATAACTAGTGTGGTAATGCCCATATGTATTATATTGCAATTATATTAGAAAATTTAAATGTTTGCGATAACTATATGAATAAATTAAATATTTTGACTATTTGACCAAATTTTTATTTATTTTTTGGAAAGATTGACCAAAATTTAATGTATTTCAATACAAAGACTTATATGAATAAATTAAATATTTTGACTATTTGACCAATTTTTATTTTTTTTAAAGATTGACCAAAATTTAATGCATTTCAATACAAAGACTTTTCGTACATTAATGATGATAATTAAAGTTGTCAAAATCGTACGTTTTAGTAAACTTGTTTTGTCTCCCTCAACAAAAAAGTAAACTTGTTTTGTCTATGTGAAATTAATTTTTGAACTCGATTCGCAGAATTGTAAACATTTACATTTACATCATATTATATATCACTTCGTTCCAAATTATAAGAAAAAAAATTTATTTTTTTTGTCCCAAATTATAAGCATAAAAGACCAACTTTTATCATATTTAATTATGTTTTTTCAAAAAATTCACTTTTCCAAAGGAAAATTAAATGCAAAGTGCATTCAATTTGTTCTCTTTTTTATTTTCTCTATAATCAACTACCTATGAAAATTATTTTTACATCTTCCTATAAAACTTATTTCAAAGATAACACAAAAAACTATGTTACAAACTACTATGTTTTAGTTTTCTTAATAAGTGTGATTTTTTTTTTTTGCTTATAATATGTGACGGAGGGAGTATATATATACATATCCCTAAAACAAAAAAATATATAATAAATACATCAATAATTCTTTTAAAAGTTCAAGCTAACAAAGAAGAATGTGAACCAAATGTGAAGACCGAGATGAAAAAGAATCTTTTGATAGTTTCCTTCGAGTTTACCCGTATTCACATGAGTTTATCGAGTTCATCTGAATAAACTCAGATTTATTTCGAGTTTGATAAACTTCGAATTTATCAATTTTCATTTGTGTCAAAACTAACAAGGCATCAAAATGTAATGAAGTGCAGAATGTAAATGATAAGCAATATTAGATGGGTTAGGTAGCTCAACTTATTTGAGTTAAGGATTAAGGAGTTAGAGGTACTGAGTTCAAACCCGTACAAATCCAACATATATTAATGTAAAAACAAATTACTAACAATTTGCCATTAGAAATAGTCCCGTGAGCATAACTCAGTTGGTAGGACAATGCATTATTATATGCAGGGGCCGGGGTTCGAACCCCAGACACCCCACTTATTCACCTTATAAGGTGAATTCTAGCCACTAGGCTACTAGACCAAAAAAAAGAAATAATGATAATAATTTTTTTATTTTTTTATTTGAGATATACATGACAGGGTTCATGAACTTCCCTTCACTGTGTGCATCTATAATAAACATTTTATGAACACTTTACCAAATCAGTGATTGACACTTAGCATTTTAGGTTATTCTTTTTCTTTTTGGTCAAGCAATTTAGTTGATTCTAAATTTGATTTTTAAATTACAATACATGCATGGTATTGTAATAAATGTAATTATTTTTGTTCAAAAAAGTTAGTGGCAAAAATAAAATTATTTATATTTATTTTTCCATTAGAATACATGATATTGTAATAAATGTGACATATCACAGAAATGATATGACAGAAAAATAATAAAAATATTAGATAAGATCCGACATATCACGGAAAAATAATAAATTGAAAAGTTATTGGGAAAAGGTGAAAAAAAAAGAAGCAAAAACCATATGTAAAGTGAGAATTATTATTATTTTTTCTTATATAATTATCACACTTGAGATATGAAAACTTTTTTTTTTTTGAAGAAATCAAAATGGAATATATTAACAAAGGCGATGTAATCTCATCAGTACAAGGCGTACCTCCG
>Ga0315915_1001238_pt1 | contig 30424 bp, 19 predicted proteins | sample MpolbnodulesMG_FD_207738 | JGI IMG/M metagenome (GOLD analysis project Ga0315915, IMG submission 207738) | Medicago polymorpha root nodule microbial communities from Los Angeles, California, United States - branched nodules | ecosystem: Host-associated > Plants > Roots > Nodule | place: USA... | reverse complement strand
GACATTAAATTTGGATGACTCGGTTATAATCTTTTTTTTTTTTGATAAAAAGTTTGAGAATTTATTGAATTCGATTCATATATAGTAAAAAATATCAATATTTATTATATATATTAAAATCAATTATGATTGTATTGCCAAAAAAGATCAATTATGACTTTAGTAAATAATATTAAACTAAATTTTTTAATATGGTCAAATATGGTTCCTTTTTTATTTGTATGAGATTTAATTGTTTTTTTAATTAATGATTTAAATCAGCAAAGATATGCAACCTTGATTGATAAAATCGAGTATCATTTTTTTACTCAAATTTTGATTTCATTACACAATTAAAGTGCCTTTACTGTTACTTCTTTTTAAAAAAGTAAAAAAAAAAATCATAATTTTCTTGTTTAATTCTTTAATGTAATCCAAGACATTAAAAGAGGGTTGATTATGTTTTCCGGTAGAATCACAATGAATTAAATAGTATTAAACGTGACTTTCTTATATTGAATCTCTGTGGTAGTTAACTGCTGAAGTTCCGCCGTAGTTAACTATTGGAAAGGGTGCAAACATCTTCCGCAAACATCTTGTTACTCCTCCTGAGGATACATACGGTGCAAATTGAAATTTCCTCATATAATACTAAATATTAGATCTGAAAATATTTCGACTGTTAACGTCATTAATCGATGAAAAGATACATCATTTTTAGATTTGTTTGAACTAGATCTAAAACACTTCTTAAAAAAAGCCTCAGAAGACGTTATAATTGTTAAATTAGATGGTTTTACCAATAAAACTTCTATTCCCAAGTGATTATTCTAACATAAAATCAATGTTGTCATGGTCATAAATAATATAGAATCGTAACATACAATTGAAATAATGCATAACAGATAATCAAGGTGTAAAGATTGAGATTCACTCACAAAATGAAAGTTATAACGAAACAATGGGTGATTATCATCTTATATGATAGATCATTCTTCGTGAATTATCGAATTTGAATCAAATCTGCGAAATACCAAATAATATGAAGAGAAAAATATGATTTCTGTATCATTTGGTACTTCGCCGACTGATCAAAATTCGTCCTTCGATTTCATATTAGTGTCAAGTTACACACATCCAACATTGAACCACATATGAGAAAATCATATGCAAGCACCCATCACTCCCACTCTTCTTGAGTCCCCCTTTCAACATTTCTATACAATATACAATGGTGTATATATAGGCAAAAGGATACAACTGGGTATGAAGACAGGCGTAGTAGTCACTAGCGACCCGACCCGTTAATGAAAATGATACTCATGTTGGCACGACCCTGCACGTGTATTTGGTTGTCTATTTTTATACTAGATTTTGTGGTATCTACATGTATGATTGATTTTTTTTAAAATGACTTTTATTTTAAAATACTTTCTTCTTAATACAATAGTTATAATCACGGGTGTTTGTGTCCGTCAGTCCGCTTTATTTATTTCTTAATCAAGGGTAATATATAAGAAATAATATTTTTTGGTATAAATTTGGATTTTATTTAAACTTCTCACTTATTTAATTAATTTTATTATTCATTTCTTAAAATATAAGTATAGATGTGTGGGAGTTATCACTTTGAAATCTTAATAAACATCATTTATATTTTTCAATGATATCATTATCATCAATATAACATTTTATTTCAAATTCAATTTTTTTTAATGTACTAACTCAAAATCTTATTATAGATGTACATATATAAGAAAAAAAAGTTAAACAAATTTTTTTTTTTTAAAAAAAAGTAAGGCCAAGTTTGTTTAATGGTATTTTTTACCAAAGAAAAAATTCATACAGAGTAATGTTTTCCATTTATTAACCCCCATCCCCACAGGGTTGTACATAAAGTATGGGATTCGAAATCATCAATGTTAAGGAAAATCGCAAAATCCTTCTTCTGTTTTAATGATAATAAACTTTGTTGAATAAAAGAATCCAGAATGATTCTGATATGTATTATTTTCTAACATGTTTTCTTCAAGTGTTCTTTAGAACTGAATATTACAAATGCGTAAATATTCAAAGAAACATCTCAACAACACCAAATGCTAAGAAGGACTTCAGTACAATCAGAAGTACTTAAGAATGAGATGGGAAGTATTTCATTGATACTACACAGTTGAAGACTAAGATTGACACTCACTAGCAAAGTATCATTCTCAAATTGTAAAGAGCAGTGATATTTGAACAACCATTTGATACAACTTTTGGTGACAACTTCTTTTCTCTCTCTTTTCATTGGTTAAAAACAATGGAGAGAGAAAAAGGAAGAGAGAGAATAAAATGATAATGTGAGTATGAGAGAGAAAATTGTTAAAAAATTGTCACAAAGTGGTTGTACAAATATCATTTCTCAATTGTAAATGAGAGATCGAAACATTATATGTGGGGCCAACCTTATAACAAGTAAGCATCCATGTCTCTATTATGGCATTCATCATAATATTGAACTCTTTAGCGGCTATCATAAAGAGGAAAGGAGAAATAGGATCTCCTTGGCGTAATCAGCTTTTGAATTTAAACTCTTCAATCAGGTTGCCATTCACCAAAACTAGGGATGTCAACCGGTATCCGCGGGTACAGGTAGTATGATATCCGACCCCGCCCCGTTGGATAAATATGGTACCCGTACCCGTCCCCATATCCGTGCGGGTATCTCTATACGGGTAATCCACGAGTATTTAGATACCCACGGATATCCGCGGGTACCCATGGATTTTTTATTATTTTTTTGTACAAAAAAAAATTCAACTTTTAATTACCTACAAAATTCAACTTTTAAAGATCCATACATAAGATATTCCATTCAAATTTCATAATCCATACCATAACCATAATCCAACAAAAGTCGTGATTCTTACATAATCTCAAGCAAATTCATCATACCATAATAGATATGATTCTTACATAATCCATGCAAATTCTTGAAGTAAAATAAAAGATAAAAACATCCAAAATCCACATCCAAACTCTTATATATATACACACATGGATATTTTAGTAATTTATATAATTTATTAACGGGTACGGATACCCGCGGGCACGGGTATCATCATATCCATGTCCGTGTCCATAAATTAACGGGTAGCTAAATACCCGTTTATTATATCCGCGGGTACCCGTTTAGTTACCCACCCCGTGCCCATTACGGATTTTATCTGCGGATACCCGCGGGCACAGATTTTTTTGCCACCCCTAACCAAAACAGACGTTGTAGAAGTGCTTACACATTCCATAATCCATTTTTGCCATAAAGTTCGGAAAATCATTTTAACAATGAAATGCTTCAAGTTACTTCCAATCTATCGAATCATAAGCCTTCTAAAGATCAGCTTTAAATAATAACAAATCTTTTTTAAAGCTGCGAGCTACATTCATCAAGAATTTGTGTCCCATGAATAAAAGTTGACTGGGAGTCTGATATTATGCTTCCAGTTGCACTTTTCAATTTGTTTTCTAACACCTTAACTACCACCTTATACAAACACCCAGCCAAAAAATCTGCTAAACATTGAGGACTTTCTACGTTAGGAAATAGAGCTATGAAAGTATTGTTAAGCCCCTTCGTCAACTTACCATTTTAATGATTTTTTTTTGAAGAGGCCATTTTAATGAAATTTAGATAAAAAGAGCATAAAATCATCTTTTAACTTTACCAAAAAATCCTTTATAAACCCAAAATTTATTACATCCGGCCATGGACTCTTATAACCATCATAATCACACACAGCCTGTTTCACCTCCTCAATATTAAAGGATTTTACTAGCTTATCACATTGCACCATACTCCGAACATCCTCCATTCCTTCCATTTACGTCCCATTAACTCCATGGTAAAATTTTGAATTAACATCTCCCTCTTGCAACCAAATCATTCTTGATTTTATTCGTTGCATACTAGCATGAGTCTTTGCCAAAAAGAACAAGTTAGATGATAATTAGGGTCCGTTTGGATTAGCTTATTTTAGAGCTTATATAAAACAGCTTATGCAAATAAATAAGTTTTTATATATTATTTATAAGTTTTTAAGGTTGTTTATGAAAAAACAGTTTATGAAGATATGATTTTCGTTAGTGAGAACTTATAAATTAAAATAAAAGCTTATTTATTTACATAAACTATTTTTCATAAGCTCAAACCAAACGGGACCTTAATGCATTTCCTCCATCTCTTCCATTTGGAAATCGTACTCTTCCCCCTTAACATCAAAGGAAGAAATGTGATCTTTAACCCATTGATTCTACATTCTTGATTTGAGTATGGTTCTTATGCCAAATTTTCAGACTTCCTGTTATCAATTTTAGTTTTTCTTTTAGCACATAACTTCCCCAACCATTCACCTGAAATTCAATTGGTCTTCCATGTACTCCCATTAAATCTAAAATTATAAACAAATAAACCTCAAACAATTTGGTTGTGAATGTTATAGATTTATAGTAAAGAAATGAAGAGGAGACTTTCCATCAACGACCAACGCCTCAACACAGTTTTCAACTCCGACGTAGGAGTCTGACAAAAGATCAGAGCTAGCATTATAGGGCGCCCGAACTTGGAAAAAAATATGCACAACACATTTTCAACACATTAGCATTTATTTATTAAAATTCGAGGAAACTCTCCTAATTTTTATAGTGGAATCTATTTCAATTTAAAGCAAATAAAAAAGAATGTGTTAAAAGCACTCCCTCGGCTCCTTATTTTGAGAAAAAATTTAAATTTTTTTCTTGGTCTTATTTATAGGAAAATTCCACAAATTTTAATGACCGGATGATGTAATTGTTTAGAAGACTTTTGTAACTCTCATTTAAAGTTTGTCTTTTTAATCCTCTCCCGTCTCACAATTATTGTCTCTCTACCATTTTCTCTTTTTCTTAAAATAATTGTCACTTTACAATATCAATGCATCATTTATTATTTTCTTTCACTATTATACTTTTATTTATTGAATTTCATCTAATTTAACTATTCCACTAAATACAATTAATAAATGTATTGTAGTAAATGCTACTAATTTTACCATTGAAATTAACATAATTAATCATTTCCTTAATAATCGTGCACAAACCTTAAACGATTAATATTGTGAGACGGGGGAGTATTAGTGAATGTTTTAATCTTTCACAATTTTCTATAAGAGTAAATTTATAAAAATATTTTAAAAGTTACAACAGTTAATGATGATGACGACGTTGATTTTGATGTTTTTTTTAAAGAAAATGTTAGCTTGTGCCTTTAAGACATAAGAAATGTAGAAAGTTTTTTTTTTGGAATTTGTACATTTAATATCTTAAAAGTTGTAAAAGTTATACTTTTAATATAAAATTTATTTTTAATTTTCATTTTAAACTCTTTAACTTTTAATATAAAAGTTGTACAAGTTAACATCACTTTTTAATATGAGTATGAACCATATGAGTATAAAATTCAAAATCAAGTGCATGGAACTAAGAGCAATGTTGCTTTACTTAGAAGGCTTTTTTGGTATCAAAATTGAAGACACACCACATGATAACATCAACAATTTATGTTGAGGAGCTGGTAAATAAATGATGGCCATGATAATGTTATAGTACAACCCAAAAATGAAAAAGCATTTATGATTTTTCACCTCGTGATATCTATGTAGGACCCATTCAAATGCTGTCCATTCTAACCTCTAAAATTCTTAATTTAATTACGTGACCCTTGCATTGCATCTCCCTCTACCTCTTTTCAATATCACTTTAAGCCACAAGCCAAACCACTAGACTCCAAGGACAATGAGGGAGTGTTTTCAACTTCTCTTTTAGCTTAATAAAAAGCACAAAAAGAAGCAAAAGTTAGTCACAAGATTCCAGGACTTCAGGCTAATTGATTGAAATTGAATAGCATATATGCCCACAATTCCAACAACATGACAAATTAGAGCCCACCTAACAAACAACCCCATATGGAAAGCAACCTCACAATATATAAATTTATTCTTTCAAAACTAATCAAATTATATTCTTCCCCATCACCAAAAAAGAACAAATTGAATCACTGCATAGTAAGTTGTAGATGATTAGATTAAGAGAAAAATTAGATTTTCTTCATCCGGTATTAGGGGATTTAGATTCGGTGCACTAATATTAACATACACACATTTGAATTAGATAATTCAATGAGAACTTCTACCGTACACCTCACAAATTGAGGTGTACCGGTATTCTTACTTCATAAATTTATAAATTAGCGATCATTTTATGAAATAAAAAATTATTTGTCAATATTTATATTTTAGAAAACATCATTTCATAAGAAAAAAATATCATTTCATTGTTTATAAGAATCATATTAAATTTTTAACATTTTCTCATAAAAAACAATCAATATTCTTTATTATAAGTAATAAAAATTCAAAAAAAGTAAATTTTATTTTCTCGAAGCTTTTGGTAAATAAGATTTAATTATTATAACTGTCAACGATAGAAAATAATTCTTTTTCCTAAAATAAAAAACAACTCATTTAATTGTTAATTTAAAGATTTGGTGTACCAGTACACTCAAATTTTTGGATGTACCATAGAAATTGCCTAATTCAATTGGTTTAAGATAAATATTGATAAAGGAATCGTTTTAAACTTTGGCGAATGAAAAAAATGACGATTCAACAATAACTTTGGTGAAGGTAAAATGTACCAATATGATTAACATTTTGAGATGAATCGACTCATATTACATCTTTACATAATCATATTTAAATAATCCATGCCAACAATTTGAGATCGAACTACTGTAAAATTATTTGTCACACATTTTATATGTTGAATCCAAATCGATTTTAGGGTTCAGTTGATCATAGTTCGTTAGAAATTTATCTCTCTATTAATGTAACATACTATATCAATCTACACTATAAAACCTTTAATATGGGACCAAGTTAAAAAAGAATGATCAAACTCTCTTGCGGTCAGAGATTCTCTACGCTCACGCAGTGGGAACATCGATAACGTTTCAATCAAGATAAGACAATATATATTTAAACTCGATATTTCAAATTATATATATTTTTTGCTACATTCTAATTAAAATCGAACTGCTACCTATATGCCTAATTTTACCAAATACTAGAAATCACATTATCCCCATTCTACAAAACTAAATCTATGTTAGTTCCATTCTTTCCACAAACCAAAGTTTAAATATCATGTTTCATTCTTCTCTTTTCTATATCTTATAAATCTAACAGTTCACACACACTCTCTCTCTCTCTCTCTCTCATCTAAACCATGCCTGTTATCACAGGACACATGAAGTGGAGAAGACCCAGAAACAAATTAAGGCACCCCATTTCAGAAACTGATCAAACTTCACAACTTTCTTCCTTAATCCAATCCACTTCTTGCAAATCAAGTATCTCCACTCTCTTTTCCACTTTCACCAATAACACATCCAATGAAACCACACATGACAGTAACCAAAATAGGACAAAGAAGAACAACAAAAACAGTAACACTAATAACAACTTTTCTTCATCAACCTTCAGAGGACTCGGTTGCACTGCCGGTACATCACAACAGGTGTCTGTACCGGCAGTGATCCGATCCTCTGCAGATTGGCAAGGGAAGAAGAACAGGAAAAAGAAGAACAGAAGGAACAAAACATGTCATGGTGTTGATGATGTGGATTTTCAGGATGTTTGGTGTGGACCTGGAACTGGATTCTTATCTGATGCTGCTGCTGATGTTTCTGTGGATTGTGTTGTTGCAAGAAAGAATGTTTCTTCAAGAGGAAAACTTGATAATGGTGAAAGGATAACACATAGAGAGGTATATTTCGTCATTCTGGATCAATTTTTAGTTCTCTTGAATGTTTTGATGTCTCAATCTGTTGAAAAGTTTGTCTTTTCCTTCTTTCAATATTTTGTTATCTTGTTTGTCCAATTTTGTAAACCATGATTATTTGATTAATTGATTTCTTATGCATTATATGGCTTATGCTGAAATTGGAATAAGGTTAACATTTTTTTTTAATTGCATTCACACACACGGACACCGAATATGACACTAAGACATGAACATTGGTATAATTTGAGAAAATGAAATATTAAATATAACCAAATGTATGGTGTTGTGTTGCATACACAAATCAGACATCAAACACGCCTAAAGTTTAAAGAGTCGGTACTAGAAAGTCTAATGTTGATGTGATGGTTCAAATCAATGAATGTATAGAATTCATATATGAAGATGAAGTCTTTTGTTCAATTTAAGGTAGTAGGACCCATTTTTTTTGGGCTCTTTGCAATAATGACATTTTAGATTAATTTATTTGAGTTTATCTCTTGAAATATTGCGTATGACACATCCATAAGCAAATTTCAAAAGCTAGGGAGCACTACTTATCAAAACAAATTAACTTTATTTTTTTGATATACAAGTAACTTTTTTGAGATAACATTTTCACACTAGGGACAAATGAGTCCATGATTCATTATAATAGAGAAACTAATATGTTTCTGATATAAAAATGTCAAAGATCAATTTAAGTTTTATTTTTGTCAGAGATTGAATTGAGCCGTAAAAAAATTGTGAGGGACCAAAATGGATCTTCACTCACAAATTTATTACATGAAATATTTATAAAAACATTTACATGGTGCTATTAGAAAATTAGAAAAATAAATAAATTTACATCGTACAAGTCAGGGGTAATGTTGTAATCTTCACTATAGTATTTAAATACATGTCACAACCAAAAACCCTAATCTTTCACTCATAACAAAAAGGAACTGCTCCTCTGCCGCCGTCGGAGAAGTAGACACAATTGGCTGAACTTCGTTACATGTTACATTACATGTGTGTTCTTTCTTTATCATTTCTTTAATCCTTCGATGATGTTTACTGTTCTAACAAAAATCATTATATAGAAATAGCGACTATACAACTTTCTCCTTATACGTACACGCTTCCATTTTCTAAAAAGTCATACGTATAACAATTTTCTTGATTGATTTATTGTGGACCCCTTGAAAATAAGTCTAGTGATCATAGACTTTGAAATTATGTATAATTTCTATTATATTTATATAGCTTTGTTTTTTTTGTTTTTGTTTTATTCTATTGTGCATGACATATATGTTAATGATTGGTTATAGTTTTTGATTCATGTGTGTTTGTGTTTTCGTGATTGTTTTGGTTACTACTTGTTCTTTTAGATATGTTATAAATTTTTATATGTGTTGGCAGCGTTCATCAATTTTTGGAAGGCGTAGTGTAAACCTAAATCAAGAAAGTTTGTCCTTTTTGGAAGATAATTCTGATATTTTCACAACACGACGTGGATTAGAGTCTTTTGGAAATAGTGGATTTTATCGTAATGCTTCGAATGTTCCTTCTGATGGTATTGCTGAGGTTGGTTCTTTACTCTTATCCCCTTTTCATGTTCTTTGAATTTGGATTTTTTGCGGTCGATAATCCCTCGCATTCATGAAGTTGGCACATCGGCAGTTGTTAGATCAAGGTTAGACACACTAGGTTATATTTATTTTTATTTAAAACTTAAATATCGAATTTAAAATATGATCCGTGCAATCTTGATCCAACGATCACAGATGTGCCTACTGCGGAATGTGGGGGTTGCCGACCACAGACAATCAGAATTCGTGTATGTTTTGTTTGAGTCATTCATGATCATGCATGGTTCAAAGAAACACATTGTTGTTGGTGACAAAAGGGTGATAGAAATTGATGAGTTAAATTGAGTTATTCATATAATTATAGCTCATTTGTTGTTTGGAATATGGTTTGTCATTGAATTTGATTTGATTGAAGATGTTAAATTTTTTCTATGATTTTTATCTTTAGTGCTGTAGGAGGATTTGAAATTCATCATTATGTGCTTTGCTGTTAAATTTGTGACATCAAAATTTTATCTCATAAAACCTAAAGACAGAAAAAGTTTTATGTGTCATTTTAATTTGAATGCTATGTACTTTTAACTATTTTGAGCTCACCATTCTAGCTGATCAATGAAGCACAGACACTCCTTGGATTAAGCGTGTCCCGGTGTTGGACACACGACACTACACGACACTGACACTTGTAATTAAACTGGATCATGTGATTTTTTTTAAATTATTAGCTGTATTGGTGTGTCAGTGTCGTGTCCGGTGTCCGTGCTTCATAGTTATTTAACCTAAAATTATAATATCTTTAGTTAGATTTGCATACTTCTTTTATTTTGGTTATTTTGTTTATATATTTATGTTTCTCCTTTTTTTGCTTTCTATTTTTGGATTATGGAGTTAACCGATTAACTAAGGCTTGTTAGTGGAGGTTCTGGTTTATTGTATAATGGAACAAACAAACATGTACTTTTAGCATTGTGTTACATACATAATACATCAAGTCTAGGCTTAATTTTTAGTGTATTCATTCATTCAAGAGGTAATATTTAATAGCTTGATTGCTGCTTTGAAGATAATGAAATTTAAAGGAGCTAGACTAATGGGGGGACGATCACGTGATCAATTTAGAGACTGGAGACTTGATGTTGATAATATGTCATATGAGGTGAGTTCATTACCCAATAATGCATTCTATTTTTATACTTAATATTGCCATGATTATCGAGGGCGAGCCTCGACGCACACTCAAGTTGCTACCTTGTGACATGAAGATCACAGGTTCAAATTCTGGAAACAATCTATTGGCTTTTTAGGCTAACACAACATATGTCTCTGGACCCAGATTTCATGCAGTAAGGAATCTTAGCTATTTATTTCAGATCAGATGACTTAGATTACACAAGTAGTAAGTTATTTTAAATGATCTCGTCCATTGATTTAGATCACATGGTCGAGATATGTAACTGCGTGGGTGTCCATCTTCGTACATCTACTCTCCTCACATCCTACTTTGTGGGAGCTTTGTTCACTAAGCCACCCTTTGTGACGATTGTTATATCCCGAGTAATTGACATACCGTTTGCATCGCGATCCATATTCATCGAAATTTGTGGTTTTTTGCAACAGCAATTGCTTGAGCTGGGAGAGAGAATTGGTTATGTGAAAACTGGACTTAAAGAAGACGAGATGAAAAACAACATAAGGAAAATTAAGCTTTTGATTTCAAATGATTCATCAAAGCATCAAATAGACAAAAAGTGCACCATTTGTCAAGTGAGTTTGCAAAATATTAAAGTTTCATATTTAAAAAATTCATCTCATCACTTTATACCATTCATTTGCTATATAGTATAATGTTAACATATCTTTCTTGTGTGTTCAGGAGGAGTATGAATCAGATGATGAATTGGGTAGATTACATTGTGAACACAGCTATCACTTTCAGTGTATAAAACAATGGCTTGTGCTTAAAAACTTCTGCCCGGTCTGTAAGCAAGAAGTCGTGGTTCGACCTTGACTCGAGTGGCGTAACCCTAATGTTCTTTTTCTCCTCATTTTAAAATGATGTATAGTTTTTTTCATATGCAATCTTTATTCCATCTTTTATTCTTTTAAAACTTTTGGCTTGCTTAGTGAAGAATTGGAAACATGTTATATTTGGTAATGGTTTCTAAATTGGAAGATGCTTTTGTAAATTATACTCGAGAGTGGGTCTTGCTTGTGAACAAATTATTCTTTTTGTTCTTTTTACTTTCCTCATGAAATTTGTGGTTGAATGGTCTTCACTCTTCAATATGTGTTTCTACTTTATTTCATGCTTTGTTTTCAATTTTGAATACAAAAGAGGTAATGGAGCACTTACTATTAATTCCTTTTAGCACTTTGCTGTTTTAGGCTTTTATCTATGACTTTTATTGGGGAAAATGCATGCACCTAATTGGGGATAAAAAAAAAAAAGAAGTCGTGAAAGCATTGTTGGTCTGCTTTTATGTGGGGTTAACTTTTTTAGAGATTTGTATTCTTTGCCCTTGCTAATAATCTTGAATAAAGTTTGGACGACTTAAATTTTTAAGCATTTTGCTATACATTTCTTAGAGTTTGGCTTGAGATTAACTTAACCCTCCAAAACAAGCTTTTTAGGTGAAGATGTCTTTACTTATAAACTCATTTTCAGGTATTCCATTCTCATTGAATCTTAGATAAGTTTTGACACTGGTATCTTAGAATTTCGGTTAAACATAATTCAACCCTACAAATCAGCTCGTAAAATGAAGATACCTTCCATAAGTAAACTTATTTTTAAGTCGTATCTCAACCGATGCAAGACTCTTAACACTGTTGATAAAAAGTTAGAAGCTGATCAAGTAAAATAATTGGTGCATTTGAAAAGTTAACAAATGACTTAAAAAAAACAAATTTCATTATAATTAAAAAAAAAAAAATCATTATAATTTCACTTCAACTAATTTTGCAAAGCCTTACAATTTACTTACAAATAGAACCTAATTCCTAATACATGATTCCTTGACACTGACAAAATCAGAATGATTTGGTGCAACCATCACAGGATTTGTGCAGAGTACTTGAGAATCTGAGATAACTGTCATCTTGTATATTCTATTTACAATTACATGTGTAATTCTATCTGTGAGGATCTTTCATATAGATATATTCTAGATGTATAGAAGAATGGTATTTTAAAAGAGCAATGGATTAAGCCGTGTCATCATGATTGATGAGGAATTCAATAATACATGGATATAGTTGATCTGCTGCCTGCAATTGGAGTGTAAAAGAAAAAAGTTAAGAACATTTATAAATCTCGAGTTGCTTGCCTTAGAAGCACTGCAAATACAAAAATCATGTGCTGCATTAGTTATATATAAAGCATGCTTTTCAGTTTGGTGATTTTGTTGAGGAAGTTTATATTGAGCCACCGCCAAGGTTTATTGCTCAGGGGGATTTGCGCACTTTTGTTTGCAGGCTGTGTAAAGGCTCATACAATCATAAGCAAAGTCTTGGAGTATGGTCCGGCAAATTTAGTGCAGTTCTTCAACAGTTTTGCATGACACAAAGCAAAGCAGGTCATTCGGCGTTTTACAAACATTCCTCTACAAATCAATTGATATTGTTATTCCAAGAGATGACCATAATGGTACTAAACATCTCTAGCAGCATTTGTTTTAACATTTTCAAACTATATGTCGACCACTTGATTCGTCAATTCAAATGATCAACTGACAGCTGTCTCGACTATTCACCGAGAGGCCTTCAAGTCATTATATATTTAACAAGCTTGGTGCATGCAATACATATGCTCCAGTTTAAGGTAACGTGTCGGAAACAATAAAAATAACGAAAATATGGGCTGATTCTTTGTTGTATATTACAATAGCATTCTTGTATGTATGCTTAAGGTATATAATATCCTCTGCAACTCGTATCTTTTAAAATGTTAAAATATAAAATATATTTTATCAACAGAAGAATAATCAGAAAAATCGTACCGATCGACCACCCACTAGGTCATAATGGGCATAGTGTGGACCTCCAAACTCCCCAAAGACTTTGTATGTAACCAGTTCCTTAGGAATAAGCTTCACCGTTTCTGCATAACATTTATGAATATGTTAAGCTCATCATAAAAAAGAAACTATTTTTGTTTTAAAGAGAAAAAGAGAGTTAAGGTAGCGAAGTTTTAATACCATATACAGCTTCTGGGGGGCATATTAAGTCTTTGTCACCAGCAATTGCTAAAACAGGAACTTTACTCTTGCAGAGATGATCCTTGTAGAAGAATGTTCCATTTCTGTTGCGTAAACCACCTTTTTGTAAGACTGTTTTTAACTGCAAGAGAAGCTTAGCAGGCACAGTACCTGCCAATCATGGTTCATTTAACAATCGTGGATCAATCAAGAGTAAGGAAGAGAAATATTTTGTGAGAGCATGCATAGATTTATAATGTTTAAGAAGTTTCATATAAGTCAAACTAAGGGCCTGTATGGAAAAACAACTTATTTAAGTGATCATGATATAAGAGTTTATCACATGAGAGCTTATCCTGGATAAGCTATTTCTGTGTTTCACAGCGGCGTTTCCGTGTTTTGCAGCTTTGTGTTTTGCATAAGCTTCGTGTCATAATCTTGTTAGGGGAGCTTATGAATTTGGGCTTATGGGAGCTCATGCGCTCTTTAATATTTTCTCCCAAATAGTTCTGCAAGCACTTATACCAGTACATAAGCCCAAAATAAGCCAACCCAAACAGCTCCTTAAGCCTACAGGATCTAACATTTGTACAAGACTGCAGACTAAAACCAAAATAACTAGTTAGTGTCTATTCGGATAGATTGATTTATTTGAGCTTATCTACGAGCATCAACACTTGGGTTTATGAAAACAGCTTATGACATCTCCATAAGTGTTTTTTAAGCTTATTTCTATAGCTCTCTAAGATAACTTATGAAAATGACTTCTATTTTATCTTGTTATAGAAATAGCTTATACATAAGTGCTTAATAAAAATGTTTATCCAAACAGGGCCTTGGTATTATTCTGTGTATGGATTTGATGACAAGAATGACATTTATATAACACTGCAACATCTGATACGTTAAGACTGAATAAAAGTTGAGAAGCAAACGGACGAAAACAGAAAATTTGGAACCTACCGAAGTTGTTCAGAACAAGTTTCTCAAACAATTTTTGATCCATCATGCCTTGAGCTGAAATCTGAGCATTTAGCCAAGATAAAGCATACACGGGATTTCTCAAAAGAGGATAAGCAGTAGCAATCAATGGTCCAACTGGAATAACAGGAACGTTTAACACCTGAACAGGTTCTACCTGCAAACAAAAAAAACATTTTCCATAGTTATTATGTTGTCGTCGCAAGACAAATCACAGGCATGGAACAACAGATTTTGGTCACGATAATAAGAAATTTTTATCACTTGCCAAAGGTAAAAGCCACTTGAGAGATGATCTTGAAGGTGCATAGTCGAGTGATGACGCCAAAGTAACAACAGATGCAAACTCAGAATCCTTTCCATTGAAACCTGACGTAAAATTTATAACGAGAATAAGATAAAATATTGATTATGGAAGCGAAATACACAAGCATCGATGATCAATGCTGTAAACAAGCTTGCACTAAAAGCAAGCCATTTTTTTTTATTGATAGATTTGCTGATTGAATCATATGATCGAAAAGAAACACAGCCTTATAATTACAGAATTGTTACAGAAAAAATAAATTGACAGATCAGTTGGACTTACAACAACGCGAAAGCATTGCATACAACAAAATACCACCCATCGAGTGACCAATTGCCAGCAATTTTCCATCCTTTGGTTGGCATTGAGCCTTTATATACTCCATCTAATGCACACAAGTTTAACAAAATAATCAGAAACAAATTTGATGATATAATCTGAAATTCATATACCAATATTCATAAAAAGAGATAAAGTGCAGCTCTTGCCAAATTAAACATAAACTGTCACAAAGGAATGTCACCTTACCGCGGCAGGTACATCCTCTTCGAGATAATGATCAAAGTCCCAGTTATACTTGACTAACAACTCAAATTGTTTCTGAAGTTCATCTAAAACCCGTGGCGGAAAAAATTTCTGACCTCCAATCAAAGTTTGAAGTCTCCGATTGAAATCCTTGATTTGACTAACAATTGCAGAATTGTTTCTCCCTTCCAAATCTGAAAAAAATATCACTATGTTAGTGTTCATATGATGATCCAATGTTAAAAATCACAAGCTCTCAAAGTTTAAATCCCTAACCCCGACCGAGAAAACTTGCAAGGCTATCAGACATCCTTGTAAAAATCTCCATCATCCTTGTTGTTGGCCGTAGTTCCTCAAATTTAGTTGCTTCCTCTGATCCTCTCCTTTTAACTTGAGAAACTTCTGATCCAAAGGAAGCACTAAGGTTCTTGACTTCAGAATCTATCCTAGACGAATTCTTGAGGAACTCTTCATCTTCCTCCAAACTGTCTGCATATGTGCTTAACCCAGCACCTCGAACCTCAAGAGTCCAGGTATCGAATCCTTGTGATGACATGTGCCGAGCAAATGAAGACTGAACACAAACAACACACACTTAGCAATATTGATCCTAGATTACACTAGACTATTGTCAACAATAAACATCCTTAAGATTTATATTTAAGGGCACAAACTGCACTTATAAAATGTTTTAAATTGCAGCCAACAATCGCAGTAACAGCCGCAACATCAAGATTTTTGAAGTAAGCACAACTGCATTTGTAACTGCATAGGCCACAATTTTCTACAACATCAAAGATCGGGACATAACCTCAAAGCCAACTGTTAGGATACCGGGTTGGGCCAAAGCCCAACCAATTGATTGAATAGGAAAGCTGGTAGGGAATTGCTGATATGGCAATTAGAGGACATATGCAACATGATTATAAGGGTAGGAAGTAAGAAAGGGAAGATGCATTGAGAAGTTTGTTAGGAAATTGGTTAGGAGAGAACATCTCTCTGGTGGGAGCTTGGGCAAGAGTCTTTGACTCTTGATTCTCTTTTCATTTTCTGTTTCCACCATTGTAGAGAACTCTTGAGCTCATCTCTTTTCATCAAATAATATATTGTTTCTTTGTCTTTATTTTACGGGTTCAGTCACCGACACTACTACGTCGTGATTTAAAAATGAAAGGGTGATGATATGACTATGAGATTAATGTTAAGGGTCTGTTTGGATTGTCATGTTTGAGCTTACCTACAGACATAAGTACTTCTAAGATTGTTTGCAAGTGCTTATGGAAACAATTTATGACATGTCTATAAGTAGTTTTCAGATTATATCCACAAGCTCTTCATGATAACTTATAGAAAGTAGAAACTATTTATAATTTTTATCAAACCAGTGTAACTTTTTTTTTGTATTGTTATAGAAATAGCTTATACATAACACTTAATCGATGCTTATCCAAACAGGTTAGTCACCTCACCTCAGGAGAGAGATCATAGCCAATAGCATTGGTTGCAACCCCTGATAATAACAAAAGCGGGTGTTTCCTCAGAGGAGCCTGCACAATACATAACACAAAAACTTTTACACCTTCAACAAAACCTTAACACATTCACCTTAGAATTTCAAAAATAATAATGCAATATTACAACAAAAAAAGTTACTATTAGTTAGGAATGAATTTCACACTATTTCAAGAAACTAACATGAAATTTATGAAACACCGACCTACGAAGCACTACAAAGACACGACAATGACACATCGACACCAGTAATTATTAGAGAAAATGACATAATTGAACGTAAAAGTTTTTCTAACGTGCACAAACAAACTAGTCTTGCACGACGCACAAGTTTGTTTTTCACCATTGGATCAATAAGTCTCATCACATCTCATTTAACCAAGGGTGAGACTTATCGATCCAATGTGAAAACAAGCTTATGGATGGTGCAAGACAAGACCTATCTCATGTGAACACTATAGACTTGGTCTTGAATGTAATCACACATGTCAATGTCGTGTGATGTCGGACACTGGCACATGTCGGACACAACACGTCTTTGAACATTGGTGTCGTTTACAAAGACACAGACACCGAACACGACATTGACATGTCTACACCGGTACTAACTTAATAAAATGAATTAACTAAATGTAATTACACGTGTCAGACACCATAAACTTATGAAGCATAGACACAGACACCAGACACAGACACTGTCACCGACACGTATAATAATTTGAGAAAATGACATAATTATGTAATTATAGGTGTCGTGTAGGTGTCGGTGTTGGATACCGACGCGTGTCTGACACCGGGACACGCCTAATCTAAGAGGTGTTAGTGCTTCATAGTTGCAAGCTATGACACACAGACACACTAACACGTAGATGCCCATAATAACTTGAGAAAATAACATAATCACATGTGTCAGTATCGCGCCAGTGTCGGACATTGACACTTGTCGGAAGCTGGACACGTCATCTATCATGAAACATACTTTTAAGTGAAAATTTCATCTTTCTTTGATTTTCGATATAAACAATGAAATCAAAAGAACCCCAGAAGATATATCACCACATTCTCAAAAGGGTATCCAAAAACAACATAAAGTTGAAAACTTGCAAACCTCAGGAGAAGGAAGGTAACGCCAAAGAGCAAGTTTCCAATCGGAGTTAGGAATACTGATATGGTGCAGTTCATCAGCGGTGCATATAGATTGTTGCTTCACATCTCTCTTCTTCCAATGTACCTTCGACGGAGACAGTGACGTGTCACGGTGGTGGTGGAAGCGTGAAGAGGTGAGTCGGGTTTTGTTATTCGGGTCGGGTTGTGGTGGGTGGTTGTAACAGAATACGGCGCCAATGTTGTTGAGAAGCATTTTTGGTTTTTTCTTTTCTTTGAAGGAATGTTTTTATGTTGGTTGTTTAGATAATTTGTATTAGACAATTGTAGGACACACTTTTTTTGTTGTTGTGATATATATAGGAAAATTTTGATTAAAAAGTCATACTCATGCAAAGAAAGTACCATTTCTTTACCAAAAAAAGGAAGTACAATTTTATAACGTAATTTATATATAATTATCAACTAATATTTTGAAGGTGACAAGGATATGAAAATTGATGTATGCACTTCAACTAAGGTTGAAATACACCAGAAAAAGACGTAAATGTGCATCGATAGTTAATTGTCGTCGGTTAAAATTTATCGGCAGTTAACTGCCGCAGAGGTTATATTTGTAAATTACTAGTGTTTCCTAGTATCGAGTAAAGTGTGAACAACATTATTCCAAGGATATTGATTCTTCGAATTAGTCGATTTTTACATTGGATATTGAGTTTAAAAAGAAACTCAAATAATTTTGAATGATATTTAAAAGGAAGGAAGGGCTTGAGTTTGAACTCGGGGTTTTCACTTCTATACGTTTAACGTCTGTGAGTCAAGTCATTAACAACTTGATTAAATTTCTTTAAAAACAAAACTTGATTTAAAAATTATAAGAAAATTGTGTGAATATAATAAATTGTTTATATAGGACGTTTAATGGAATTGAAATTGGTGGTTAGGATCGTTATTTTGTAGTATGAAGTAAAACACAGTTTGTCCTCGTAAGTTTCATTCAATTGGCATGAATAATGCATTATATTCATGGGAATAATACAACTCTATATATATAAAAATATATAGTTATAAAAAATAATTTTAAAAAACAACTAAAAACTATTTCTCTTTTTTTCAAAATCTGGGACAAACAAATAAAAAGTTTTAAAGGTAATTATTTTGTTTAAAAAGTGATATTTTTACCCAAAAAGATTGTAACAAACGACCTTTGAATAATACTCCCTCCATTTCTAAATACATGTCCAAGTCAATCACTTCACACATGTCAATGCACAATTTTGACCATTAATATATTTAATTATCTAAAGTAAAAAATTATAAAAATTTAATATTTTGAAAATATTTGTTTAGACAAATCAAACAACATCTTACATGCTAATATTTGTATTTATACATTAATTAAAAAATATGGTCAAAGTAAGTCAAGTGAATAGTGCACATTACAAAAATTGGACATGTATTTTGAAACGGAGGGAGTATATGGCAACTACAATTGACTAGTTAACTTTGGTGTCTGAAAGTCATTAACTCTTGATTTTATCAATGAATTTTAGGCTGATCTTAAAGATGATATTACGTGGTTTATTACTGTTTTTCATGGTAACATCGGATTGGTGAAGGATTTAAATTGTACTTTTATAGCTCTGATTCCAAAGGTGAATTATCCATAAAAGCTATCTGAATTTTTGACTCATATCTTTAGTTGGTTGTATGTACAGATTATGGCTAAGGTATTGGCTAAAGTCTGTCATTAGGGGTGTTATCTATAATGCTTAGTCGACTTTGAGATGGCTTACGATTTTGTGGAGTGGGGTTACTTAGATCCGAGTATGTAAAGATGGATTTTTCGCCTAAATGGAGGTAGTGGGTGATGGAATCATCAAGTACAAAAACAACGTCTGTTCTAGTGAATGGTAGTTCGACAAATGAGTTTAAAATGGGTATGGATCTTAGGCATGGTGACCCCCTCTCTCCTTTTTTATTTATTTATAATAGAAGCGGAAGAGTTGAATGTGATAAACTCTTATGTGTAGAAGGACATTTTTGAAGGCTATGATGTTGGCTTCAATTTGCCGATGATATCTTAATTATGGGAAACAAAAGTTGGGGAAATATCCGAGCATTGTAGGCTATTCTAATTCTCTTTGAACTAATACCTGAGTTGAAAGTGAATTTTCCAAAAAAGTTTACTTGTTGTTACAGTAATGTTTCAAAATCCTGGTTCGTGGAAGCGGTTGTTGTGATGAACTTCAAAATCCTGGTGGTCGGCTTGCGCTCATTAAGTTGCTTGATGTACAAGGAGTGCCTCAAAGCATAAATTTCACCCTTTTTGTTAGCTATCTACCGTAAATGTTTGTAAATTCTTTTATTCCCTTTGAGACACTCCATGTACATCAACCAAAAATTAACAACTTAGTTTTTTATATTCATCGGTTATAAACAAGCCTCATTTAGTGTTTTACCATGATTTCTAGCTACTGATTTCAATTTATTTTTTTAAACTAGAGTGATATTGGTCCTTTGTTTGTTCTATGTAACTCTTACCTAGTCCTAGCCATGCACTTCTTGTGCGGATGTAAAAAACAAAAGCATATGTTCAATTTTGACCTATTATTCTTCAAATTAAAAAATTAGAGTTTCAATTTTTTAAAAATGTTTAATATTTTAGAAAGAGCTATTAGTCCTATGTTTCGTAAGAAATTAACCTTTCTTATCGTACGAAGTCAGAACAGAATACTTTTTCATAAGATGAGAACATATAATTTGTAATACTCATTAAATCACGTGTCATATTAGGAGTATGTATAAAATACATTTTCGACAATATGTTTCATTTTTGCGTCCAAGATTTATGTATAAAATGTTTTTAAAATACTTAAATTGTAGAATAATCTCTTGACCAAAAAAAAATTGAATAATAATCTTTAGTTAACTTGTACCAAAAAAAATAAAGTTAGTTAACTTCTTTTTGACTTCGTCAAGTTGAGATGTCAAGCATATTGGCTTTGCGTGAAATATTTTGATTAACTTAGTTTAAGATGATTTTTTTGATGGACTTAATTTAAATTGTTGAAAAACTAAATAATCAACAAATCAAACACATGAAGTTGTTCGTGATTTTCCTTTGTGGTAAAGCTTCAAGTTAATGAGTTTCCTTATTATTTGAACATGTGCGTATTAGACATCAATGGGTGCCACAACTAGGTCCTTATCCAAAAGAAGAAGAAAATATGAGTTTGTTTATTTGAATGGAAGGATTTGATATTTTTTTTAAGAAGGAAGGGTTGATCATTGCATAGACTAATAAAGAAATTTTTATTAGTGAGAACAAATATTATACACTAATTTTTTCTAGCATGAAAATGTGTTTTAGAATTGAATTTGGTTGCAATCTTTCACAAAACATTGTATTTTCTGTTCCACAATTTCACTTCATTTGAAAATAATAGGCTTAATTGCATGTTTGATCCCTTATGTTTTGAAAGTTTCAAGTTGGTTCCTTACGTTTTAAATGTTTCGATTTGGTCCAAAGCATTACTCATATTAGAATAAGTTAGTCCATTTTGCGACATGATATTGAGTTTAATAAAACAAAAAAAATTAAAATAATGTTTTAAAACTGATTTTCTAAATAAGTTAAGTTCCATCACCCATATTGTCAACCCGAATCTTTAACCGTTATGTGACTAAAGGGACTAACTTATTCATATAGGAGTAACGTTTTGGACCAACTTGAAACTTTTAAAACGTAAGGGACCAACTTGAAACGTTTAAAATATAAGGGACCAACTTAAAAACTAAAATAAACATAAGGGATCAAACATGCAATTAAGCCAAAATAATAATACCGGCTTGATATGCATTATTTTGGAATTTAAAATTGAACGAGACAATTTTCATAAATAGGAATGTGTGAAAAATAACTAAGTGATTGAGTTTAAGTAGTTAATGAGCTTCACCAAGTACGAACCATTCGGGAGAACCCGAGTTCGATTCCTGGTTGAAATAATTCTTGGCTAAACTATCCTTACCTCACGTACATTCGACAAACCTTCTACACAAATTATAAACATGTGAGAGAAGAGGGTCTCACATACATCTATCATAAGTTGGGTTGCTCAACTGTTTTTGGCTAAGAGTCGTATAAAATGACGGAGTTAAAGAATCGAGATTCGAACCCTAATAATAAATGAAGAAACAACTAATACATAGTTTTGGGGGGATTATACCAATGAGGAGCATGAGTTTAGCCTTGTTTGTCAATGAGCAACTAGAAACAAAAAACAAAAGAAGCAGACAAAAGAGACAAATTTCACCAAAAAGCATAAGTAGTGAGCACATACAAACTCGTTCTAAAAATGGTGTTATCAAAAACAATCTCAAATATCTATGATTAGAGGATTAGGAAGGTTTGATACTCATATATTTTGCATAACAACTGCTATGTCTGATTAGAATTCTTTAGGGGTACGTGCAGCCCTTTGCTTATCATGGCAGGCTACTCTTTGTTTTTGTTGCTATAGGATAGCCTTTGGCTTCCTTTCTCTCTTTTGTGTAAATGGGTTCATACCTTAATCCTGATTTGCATTTTATTTTCATTGCTTTGATAAAAAAAAAATAAGTACTGACAATTGGTTCTAAAAATAAACAATTGGCTATCCCAAAATAAAATTCTGCTTGCATCCTTTTAATTAAAATGTGGTTTCCTACCTTTAATATTCACATACATCTATCAAACATCCCTAATTCATAAAAAAGTTTTTTCTTTTACAGGAAAAAAAATTAAATTATATGTACGAAGTAAAAAAATTAACAGGATTATTTAATTTTGTCAAAAAAAAAGGATTATTTAATAATTTATTATCACTTCATTTAATAATTTAAAAATACATAATCTCACATTATTTAATGTATAAATTTCGTTTAATTGTACAAAAAAACATCTTTTTCACTTTAACACGTTGAGATGGCAAGCAGATTGTCTTTAGTCTTTACGTCAAATATAGATTAGATGAATTCTTTTGTTTCTATGATTAGCTTAATTTTAAATGTTAAAAAATTAAATCATTAACCAATCAAACACATGAAGTTGTTGCTGTTTTTCCTTTCTTTCCTTTGGGGTAACGCTTCAAGTTATTATGAACACAAGTGCATGTTATATCAACTGGTCAAGCAGGTGGGTCCTTATCCAAAAGAAACAAGAAGCAATAATATGGGTGAGACCTACGTTATCCCCCTTGATAAATTTGGGGTAATTTACCTCTAATGATAAGTAGGATTCGATTCTGAAATAAAGGAGAGGAGATCGCATGTTGAATGAAGGAAATGAAGAAGTTTGATGTTTTTTAGATGAAAGTGGTAACTAATCGTAAGGAAAACCCCTATCGGTGAGGACCTACATTAACCCTTAATGAATTGGGGTAATTTATACCTAATAATAAGTAGGATTCGTTTATGAAACGAAGAAGTTGAAGATCATATGTTGAATGAAGGATATAAAGAAGTTTGATGTTTTGGGATGAAAATGAACTAATTTAAGAATAAAGATGAAGAAAAATGGATTTTTCTTTGATATGGGTAAATTATCTTCGATTCATGAAGAGGGTAATATAGAAAAAACCAATAATATGAGTACGGCCTTAAAAATAGTTGAGGATTAGCATGGTAAATTTAAAGGATTTGTTCATCATGGTAAAGTTAAGAAATAACTATTGATTTAAAGGTTATGCTAACTGGTGCCCTTAGAGAAATGGTTAAAGAAACCAAAAAAAAGAAAGTTTTAAGTTGAAAATACCACTTTTTAGACTTTTGAGGAGTTGAATGCACAAGTTTAAATGCGAGATTACTATATTTGCTTCATTAACCATTGTCCTAATAACACTGGTTAGTATTTCCCTTGATTTAATAATCCTTAAAAAAAACTATTGATTTAATAATAAATATCTATCTGTACCTATGTGATCAAATAAAATTATTCAACAATTTATCTCCTATATGATTAGACATTTAATTATTCATAAAGTTCATTCTAAAGAAACTACTTTTAATTGTTGTAATTGTCATACACAAAATCAAAACTAACTTTAGAAGTAAGTATATATTGGGCAGTGATTATATTTTTTGGGAGAATATTAACTAGTGTCCTGGAGGCATTGGTTAAGCACTAAATAAAGTAAAATTTTATTAAAAAGTAATGTAATTATTACTTAATAAAAAGTGACAGTTTATATTTTCAAAACAGAAATTCTATTTATAGATTTCTTAACTAGTGCCTGGGGGCACCGGTTAACGACACTCTATTTTTTAACTTCACCAATATTTGTAAAATAGTGGGGCAGTTGCTTTCAGTGCAATCAACATACATTATATACCTGAGTGATTGGCAGTCACATATTGAAATTAAGGAATAATCTCGTCATTTTTTATGATCAAGAAGAAATCATGACTTTTAACCACTAGCTACTAGAAATATGTTTATTAATGATGGTTTATAGATCGAAATATTTCAGACACTATAAAGAGACCAGTTGGTTAAAGCTTAGAATTATTAATCAAACATAACTTGGTCTCCAAATTAGTTGCTAATATATTTTAACGACTTTTTTTATTAGAATATATTTTAACAACTGGTTAATGGTCACATTTGATTTTCAACAAATATATTACGTATCTGCTAAGACAACTAAATGTATGAAATAGTCCAAAAAGTTGAGAGGGGACTACTTGTAATGTATCACAAAACTAGGGTGACTATCAAAGGAGGGTTTTACTATTTGTGATAACTCAAACAAATTATTCTGTTTATAGATAGGCAAGAAATATAATTAAGTAATGTTATATGCCTAAATAAGGAATATGTGTCTACTTCATATTTGACGCAGTTGATAGGATGATCAAGAAAGAAATGAGTATACACTTTGTCAAGAAAGAAGTATACATAACAATTTCGATAACTTTTTTTTATATATAGAAAATGAAATTTATCAATTTGACCTTTAAAATAGAAGTTTTACTTTTTTATATATATAGAAAATAAAATTTATCTTGACCAATTTTTTATTTATCAATTTGACCTTTAAAATAGAAGTTTTATTCGGTTGATAAGTTCAACAAAATTCGTAGTTATAATTATTCAATACTATCTTAAACAGCTTATTCTACCAGTAAATTTTTTATTATAATATGCTATTCATTTTTTTTAAGAAGGCGAAAGAAATAAATATATTAAAAGAAAGATTTTCAAGCATACAATGTGTCTAAAAACATAATTGAGAACACAAAAATGCAAATACACCTACAACAAACAAAAACATCAAATTCAAGATGTAACATAACTGATACACACATCATGATTATGTCACCAAACATGCACAGCAATAATGGTGTGTTTGGTTGCAAGAAGAAAGTGTAAAGAGAGAATTAAGTGAGAGAGTGTGAAAAGAGAGAAATAGAGTTGATTTGATTGATTGATTGGTATAAGAGAAAGATAAAAGAAATAGAGAAGAGAGAAATGTTGATTATTTTTAGAAGTACCAAAATGCCCCTTATTAAAAAAACCTTCAATCAAAATTAATTTACTACTAATAAATAAAATCAATTTTCAATTTAAATTGATGTAGATTGTTATTAAATTTTTAATTTTAGCCAAAAAAAAAACTAGAACATATTTTTTATAATAAGAACGGACTAAGAAATGGGGGTAGGAGGAATAAAAAAAAAGAAAAGACCGTAGGAATAAATTTTGTAAAAGAAGGCTAATTATCTTCATATATCTTTATCTTCCACTCCCATGGTTCTACTACATCACCGATTCACCACCTCATTGCTTGATAAGAAAAATTAAAACATCATTCAAGATCTATTTTCCATCATCATCTACAGCGTCAATAAAGCTTTTCTTATTTTATTTCCTTATTGTTCGTCCACCAGCAACCTGTGTTTTCTTCTTCACACTCAAGAGTCATTGTTGCAATTTGAAAACTCATTAGTTAATAACAAGTGTGAAAATGGAATAACATAGTGAAAATGGCATAAAAGAATAAAAGATTTCAATACAAGGGAAAATAAGCCACTTCTCTCCCCTACGATATCTGTCTCCGCCCCGTTGGATAAATATAATACCCGTGTCTGTCTTGTATCTTCGTGGATACCCACTATGCGGGTACCCGCGGGTATTGAGGTATCCATGAGTATTCATGGGTACTCATAGATTTTTGAATTTATATCTTTTTTGGTATAAATAATACTGGGGAGTTTCATCACTTGCCAAAAGAGTTTCTCATGGTCTAATACATGGGTATAAAATCGTGTCCCCGACAGCGGCGCCAAAAACTTGATAGACTTTTGGCAAGTGAACCAAAACTATCGAAGTAATAAATAAATTCGTATCCACGAGGACCGTTGTTAACTTCTACTCAACAATTTCTTTATCAAAAAGGATGTATTAAATTTATAGTTTGCCCTTGGCAGTTGGATTGGTTTTTTATAAATTAAATGGAATAAAAACAATAAAGATTGGTTTTAGAAAATTAGAGAGAAGTATGGTTAAGACCTTCGAATCCCCCGAAGTTCTCTTATGGTAATTTGCACTCCTAATTCAAGCAATGATTATCTAATTCAACGACAGATTAACAAAGTAACTCTACCCAATCTCTTGACCTAGAATTCTCCCCGCAAGTGACAACCCCTTAATCTCTTAAGCGAATTCGAAACCCTTGGAGGTTTTAATAGTCCGTTAATCCATTAGTCATAACCTAATAATGATCTATCTCTAGCTTGATTACTTAGGTTAAACATATTACTTAGATCATAGTTCAAAAGCCAAGGTTAGTGGTCATTCAATCTCTAAGATTAGTTTGCATATTCAAAAATGATAGGGTTAGTAGTCAATATAATGAACATACAAAAAGCATTAAACAAAAGGTAATATGAATTAAAACTAGACTTTCATTGATATTCAAAGGAGTTCAACAAATTAGGGTTCCCATAGGATTACATCAGATTCATCTAAGTCTCAACCACAAAGAGATTAGTTACTCATAGTTAAAGTACAAGATAACTAACATAAAAACAAGGATTCATACGAGTATTGGATGATTGACTATGAGTTTTGATGGTTGCCCAACTGATCTACAAAGCCTCCGCTCCAAAATATGCCTTTTCTCTCTAAAATCGTTCACCCTTATGTCAAAAACACACTTTTCTATATATAAGCCACTCAAAATCGGCCCCTGAGCCCTTAAAATTGATGCCCGAATGCACCAAAAGTGTGTCCCCAGTTTGTCAAAATCGGGGCCCGAATGGTCTAATTCGGGGCCAAATTTTTTAAGAATCAAACTGCTCCTCTGATTCTTTTCAGCTCCAAATCGGCGCCCAAATGCTTCAGTTCGGCGCCCGATGGTACTTTTCCTGAACACTTGGATACTTCCCTTTCTTTGCTTTCAGCTCCCGGAATTACAATGATTTTCACATAAAAATGCATAAAAAATGACTAATAAAAGAGTAATGAAAGAGTTTCATCAATATAAATAATACTCCCTCCGTCCATTAATACTTGACACAGTTGACCTCATTACGCATGCCAATGTATAATTTTGAGCTTAAATATCTTGAATGATATATTAGAAAAAATATGAAAATTTGATATTTTGAAAATACTCATCGAGACAAATCCAACGACATCTTATATGAAATTATTTATCTTTATATGTTAGTAGAAAAATATGGTCAAAGTAAGTTAGGTCAAAATTACGCATTTTCAAATGGGTCATCTATTTCGGGACGGAGGGAGTAACTTATTTTTAAGGGAAAATTACATTCACCTCCCTTGAGGTTTCTTTAAACAACACATACACCCCCTCTAGTTTCAAAATAAACATTGACCTCCCTTATTTGTTTCTTTAATTAACATATTCCTCCCTTGTATGTTAACACCGTTAGTAGTCAGTTAACTTCTCTATTTTAATGGAAGCTTGTGTCAGCAATGATGTCTTTGACCATGACAACTCCTTGCATAAAAAATTGGTGCCTTACCTGTGGCCAATTCAGAAAAATTACACAATGGGGAAGAACGATTTGATTGTAAATAAATCAATTAAAGCCATGAAACTAGCAAACAATTCATTAATCAACATACACCACAAACTAAATCTTCCGATTCATCATGCTAGAGAAATAGAAAAAACAAACTAGTGAATGATAATTAATCTCTCTTGCAACACAAAAACAAAACTACAATTTCCTTTCATACATTGCAGGGAATAATTAATGTTTGAAAACTGATTAATGTACAAACAGGAAAAAAAATCACACAAAAACAAACCAAATAAAGGAGTTATAATGGAAAATCTGAAACAAACTTAACCCATCGTTTATTGTGTGTTTGCTGGAAATTGATTTACTGGCCCCAAATACACTATTACTCCAAATTCTTTCTTCAATGAAACTCTGAAACTATTCACCACTTACTCTGATTTCTCGTCATTTTCAATTTCAAGTACAATTGAATCAATAAAATTACTTCATTCACCAGCATCATTAACATCATCAATATTACTACTACTACTCTCTGTCATCGATTTTATTGTAGTGGAGTTTTGTTGTAATGAAATATAGCACAGTTGTTAACAAAGAAACTATCAAACGTTTTAGGTTAACAGAGTTAGTTTAGAGGGGATGCGAGTGTTTTTTTAGAACTAGAGGGGGTATGTGTGTCGTTTAAAGAAACCTCAGGGGAGATGAATGTAATTTGCCCTATTTTTAATTATCAAAAACTTCAACTTTTAAACATCCATACATAATTAATTCAAAATTTCATAAATCATACATAATCCATAGAAAATTCATGATTCTTACGTAATACATAGGATATATTTTATGATGTGAATGAAGTGGGTGACTTAATAAGATGAAGTGTTGGGCGCTACACAAAACTATTGCTCCCATTGGTCCCCCTCCCCCCCCGGTTTCCTCACTCCCGCTTACTTCCCGTTAGGAGAGATTCTTAGTATGTAGCAAGTAACATGCTCCTTACGGAGCCTCCGGTCGAGATCCCCCGAGGAGCGCATAAAGGGGGGATCACTCCCTGTTAAAAAAATAAAAAATAAAAAAAGGTTATAAATGAGGAATATTAGGTGGGCGGTAAAATTTCCTTCAATAATGTAACAACTTTAAGTAATAAGTTAAGATATATAAGGATATTTTAGTAATTTACTTAATTTATTATCGGGTATGGGTACCCGTGGGTATGAGTACAATCAAATTCGTGTCCGTATCCATATAATAATGGGTAGTCAAATACCCGTTTAGCTACCCGTGCCCGTGACGAATTTTACCCACGGATACCCGTGGGCATGAGTATTTTTGCCACCCCTACTCTCCCCTTTCTTCGCTATTATGTGGAGAAAACAAAAAGTGGTAGGTCCCACAATCTTGCAATCTCTCTTCCGTATTTCTCTTCTTTCGAAACAAGAGAAAGTCACCATCTCTTCTCTATATCTCTCTTTCTTGTTTCTCTTCAAACAAACAGAGTGTAAATGAAACAAACATCATAGTCTTTAACCACCGGTAGGTGTTGACTTTTACTTTATGAATTAAATGAAGAACCGTCATTTTTTGTGACTAAAAATCATAGAATTTCTCATGTTTTAAATAATCCAAATATAAGCCAATCAAATCTGTTTTAAATTAGACCATACCTTTTTAGGAAACAAATAAGAATCATCAAATTGTAGAGCATGATCGGCTAGAATGACAGGTAAAACACATAAAAAGCTCTACCAAACAACCCCGAAAAATCACACTAAAAAAGCAAATGATTAACCGTATCTCTTTTCCCACACTCGCATGAACACAAAAGTTAAGTATAAAAAACATTACCGCTTCTAGCCAAATTAGTCTTTGTTGGAATTCAATTGTTTAAAAGTTGACAGATAAACAAAGACACCTTCAAAGGAGCAGTTTTATTCCTAATTGTCGCGTCATTTTTCGGAGGTCAAGGCTATTTGACTAGCTTTTGACTCGTTAATTTGTTTCACGACTGAACATTTAATTTTTAAGAAAAAAAGGGGAAAAAAGTTCAAAACACCCCTTTGAAAAGATTCAGGGTTCGGGGGTTAGTTACATAAAGGGAAGGTGTTAGCACCCTTTACGTCCGTAGTACTCTACGGGAACCTCTTGGTTTTATTTAATTAATTGTGCTATAAACTTGCTTGTTTAGAAAAACGGAATTAAAGTGGTAAAGATGAAAAAAAGTTTGAAATGATAAAAGGAAAAAAAGACCTATTTATCTATGTGTTTTATTGATTTGGAAGGACGAGTGTCCTTTGCCTACGTACCCGTGAGGGATCAAAACCTCGTAGTTCGGGGTTGAAATTGACGTTTGATTTGTT
>Ga0315915_1001236_pt1 | contig 30431 bp, 17 predicted proteins | sample MpolbnodulesMG_FD_207738 | JGI IMG/M metagenome (GOLD analysis project Ga0315915, IMG submission 207738) | Medicago polymorpha root nodule microbial communities from Los Angeles, California, United States - branched nodules | ecosystem: Host-associated > Plants > Roots > Nodule | place: USA... | reverse complement strand
GCTATGAGAAGGTTCAGCTGTATCTTGAAAAGCACAGGTACGGTAACCACCGAAGAAATCAGTGGAAGGCATGAAAGTACCGTCGAGGACGTCGCGTTTTTCGACTTTGGCGTTGTCGAAGAGGATGGGGAAGGAAGCTCCATCAAGAAGGGCTATGACTTTAGGGTCTGGAGCTATGAAACCACCTGGTGGCATGTTGAGTTTGAGGACAGTGGAATTGTATTTTTCGATTCTGGTTTGGAAGTATTTGTCACGTCCTTGGTTGTAGAAGTAGTCGTGTCTGTCATGGAGGGGTCCGATGATGGGAAGACCGTAGCTTCCTGGGATTGGTTTCAAGGGGAGGTTTGTTGAGGAGGTTTCTGATGAGGAAGCCATTGTTGGAGTGGTTTGTGTTTGGTCAAAAGATGGTTCAACTTGCTTGTAATAACTAGGTTGTTTTCAAAAGTGAGAATGAGACTTCGTTTCATCGGATTTTAAAGGATTTAATTTGGATTGTGTAAAAAAGAAAACATAAGTTATCTTACAATTAAAATTTACTAGGCCCCACCTATGATTTTATAAACTGTGAGAAGATTAACATAATTAAAGTGTTTTTGCTCTGAACATCCATTCGTTTGACAACTTAAAAGACAACCATATTTTTATAAAGAAAAATAAATATTGTTACGAAAACTCTAAAACAATAGACCGAGAAAATAAAAATATAATATGAATGTAAAAGAGAAAGTTGTCACAAAAATTGTTATAAAATTGTTGTACAAATATTTTTTTTTCTCGAACATATAAGATGATCTAAATCCGATTTTAGAAGGGAATTTCTAAGGTATTGTAGTAAATAAAATTCACTCATTTGTTCTCAAAATCAATATATTAACAATCATTTTAATAAAATAAAAAAGTTATGTGTTCAATTTTATATTTAAAAAATATTTTAACTATTTATGAAAATCATACTAAACTTTTTACATTTTATTCAATAAATATTAAATTTTCACTATTACAAGTAATAAAATTCATAAAAATTATAATTTATTTTGTCGACATTTTTTGGTAGATAATTTTGTCTCGTTTGATAATTTTTTATAAAAGGGAATTAAGATTTAATAATTGTATTTGTAGATAATATAAAATATATTATTTCTCTAAAAAAAACTCATTGATCATCTTTGAAAGGAGATAAATAATAGAGATGGAGAATTGTTTGGAGCGTGGCTTTGGCATGCAGAGCATGTATACAATATAATATTCAATTAATAATCAATGGCGGGCTCCATGCATGATGGATGTTAGTGTGTGTTTCACATGGAGCTTTCTTTTGACATAAAAAATGTGATTTATTTATAAAAAAAAGGAAAAAGATGAAGGATCTATGACACCTATACCGTATGATTTACTACGCGACAAAGTCAAGATGACACATTAAGTGCGACATTGTTTTACAGAAGGAGACTAGAGTTTTAGAATGGGAGATATAGGAAAATATGATGAATATTTTTACATTTTTAAAATAGAATTTTTTTAACGAATGATAGATTAATTTTTTATGGTAAAGAATGATAGATTAATGTTTGTGATTATTATATTTTTGGCTTAATTACACTTTTCGTCCTTGCATTTTGACCAACTCACGAAAATGGTCTAGTCTCTTTCAAATCGAACAAAATCGTCCTAAACTATCATGTTTTTGGCAGTTTTAGTCATACCTCCTATTTTCAACTCCAGAAACGCAGAGAAATGGCAGTTTTAGACCTACCCCCTATGCTCAACCATGAAATAAACAAGGAATAAAACATGTGGGTACAAGGAATCTACTCTATTGAGCACACTAACCAAAAAAACCCTAATTTAAAACATATCTTAGAAATTAGGGTTTTTTGGTTAATGTGTTGAATAAAGTGGATTCCTTGTACCCACATACTTTATTCCTTGTTTATTTCATGGTTGAGCATAGGGGGTAGGTCTAAAACTGCCATTTCTCTGCGTTTCTGGAGTTGAAAATAGGAGGTAGGACTAAAACTGCAAAAAACATATAGTTTAGGGATGATTTTGTTCGATTTGAAAGAGGCAGGACCATTTTCGTGAGCTGGTCAAAATGCAGGACCATTTGATGTTTTTTTTGTCAAATCACACACTGGTGGCTGGATTCACATTTTTTTAAGAGATTAAAATAAAGGAAAATGATTGATAGACCACTCATATTTTCATACCACCCATACACCCCCACATATTTGAGAGGAGAGAGATGGATGAAAGGGAAGAGAGACAAAGTGTTTGTGGGGTCTAGGCCACATGTCACATGTTTATGTGGAGGTTTAAGTGTGTATGCCACCTATGGGTGTGCATGTATCACCACTCTAAAATAAAATATATTACAACAAACATACTATCTTTCCAGTATAAGATGTGTCATGGAAGAGGGCAGAATAACTACAACAAGAGTTCAACAAACCATAAATCAATTACCAATGCCCAAACAAAGAAAATGGCTTTGCCACCAAGTGTAAAACGGATACGGGAAAACAACAAATTTAACTTTAAACCACCAAAATGAAAGAAGCTTAATCTTCTCCAAAAGCTGAACAAGAGCGCTTTCTTTACCATGGAAAATCATGTCATTTCTTTCCTTCCAAATCACCCAAGAAGTCGCAAACCAAATCAATAACATGAACGAGCGCTTTATTGTATTATAACCTGACAAGCTGCCAAACTGTAAAAAATGGTCCACCATCCGTGACAGATCCGCTAAATGGACACCAAGCCAATGTCGAACAAGATGCCAAATAAAACCAAAAAAGTTGCAACCTAGAAATAGATGATGTGATGTTTCCACCAAGCCGCAACCTCCAAAACACAATTGGGATTCCTGAGGAAGAATACTTCTTCGAAATAAATTCCCTATAGTTGGCAATCTATTGCGAAAAAGCCGCCAAACAAACACTGACACCTTCAACGAACCATCTTTCCGCCACAATAGATTCGAGGCTGGTTAGAAAGAATGCGGTAAGCATCACTAATCAAATACCTAACAGTTGCGGAACCCAAGACCAAGCATTCAGAATATCACCCTGCAAGAAAATAGTCACTAGTAAAGCCCTACCCTCCTCTACCATCTCCTTTTCCCACGTCTATAATCTTCTCCTCCACTTCCAAGCCTCAAACGACATTTTGGTATCAGAGAGCTCAAATAACCGACGAAACCTATCCCAAAGAGGGACATCACCCACCCACCTGTCCAACCAGAACAAAGTAGTAGCACCGTTACCGACATTACACTGCAAATTAACGGCAACCAACCACCCGACGCCACTCCAACACCATCACAGGTACCCGCTATTTCCCTCCACAAAACTGAACCATCCCTACCACCCTCCTGCAACCGGCCCCCAACAACCCCATATCTAGCGACCAAGACTCTAAACCAGAGGTCCTTTCTCTCCACCGCCAACCTCCAACACCACTTACCCAAACCACCAACCTCCTTGTCCAAACAAATGGAGAAGTGGAGAAGTGGAGAATCCGGGGTTCAAACCCCGACCCCTGCATATAATGTCCTTGATAGCTACCAATTGAGCTACACTTACGGGACTACATAGGTTGAATTTGAAGAATTCACATTAACACTCTTAAATTCTCCAAAATTCTTCTCTAGTACAATTTTTAAATTCCCCTAAACCACAAGAATTTTGTATTATAAAGAAAAATAAATCCCCAAAGTTCTCCAATCTAAAAGTCTTTTATTTCTTCGAATTATTTCAACCTTATGTCAAATATGGTGTTCAAAATAGAATAATATTATTTTCAGAGTATTCGACGCACATATGATTATAAACGTGATTGTATTATTTTATTATATATTTACCATGAATGTATTCAAATGACAAAATTACTATTGAAACCCCAAATACAAAAGCAAGTTGTTCTCGAATAATGGCAGAGTGTGCAATAGATCGAAGTACATTATGCTACATGAACTTCCTTGGTCGATAAAGTCATTTTTTATTTAGATTTTTGTCATGCATACTCGCACTAACAAATGGAATTGTTGATTCAGAGTTCCTCCAATTATTTCAGCAACATAGAAGATAGTGGAGGAACAACCAAAATAATGATATTTTACGTGGTTACCAAATAATCTAGTGAGATGGAGAAATTTTCCCACATGCTTAAGTAAGGAATCCTATGTACTACGTTGATCAATGGGAAGAATATCCAATTTATCACCATCAGGGGCCTGAGAGTAGCTTTTGGGTTCTCTCTATTTTTTCTCTTCAACTGCAAACATAACGTTTTTATCGTGGGCTTTGCAAGATGACGGGAATGTCCTTAAGGTGAACACAATCGTCGATCGTGACAATTTCTTCAGTGAAATATGCATTATTTTGTCTTATCGTCTTCTGACTGTGTTGTGGTATCGACATAAGGAACTAAATAGTAAATATCCCCTTCTTTAAATTTCGTATTCGCAAATTCTTTAAAAATGTGTTTAACAAAAGGTGTGGCCGGGGTGTAGTGACTAAATATCCTCAAGTGACCGCTAAATCTCTCTCCTTTACTCTCTTCTTGATATATGTCGGGTTAATGCCTTTAGATGAGTCTAGTCGGGAAGAATCCCCTTCGAGATTCCTTTATTGTCTTTCTTCCCGTCGGGTTTCTCTTCTTATTTGATGTAAGCATGTGTTCTAGTTAAGGGACCATTTAGGGCTCTATTTGGTAAGGTCAAAAGACTAGTTTATAGCTTATAGCGGATAGATTATAAGCTTGTATTGCAAAAAAAGTTCTATTTGGTATGAATCTTTTCACCACGAGCTTATAACTTACTTCACGAGCTTATAACTTATTTTTCAAACACTATTCCAAGTGGCGTTTGAGCTTATAACTTATAGCTTATAATTTTTTCTTTCATTTTTACCTTAATGTTTTATGTAAAATCCATTTTTTACCCCCTTTTTAATTTATTATAATTTATATGTATTAAATGCATCCATAAAGATTAAAATAATAAAAGTAATAATTCTGTGATGTTTTTTCAGGGTATTAATTAGTACAATTGTCTACTCCATCAGTTATGAGCTATAACCTATAAGTCATCAACCATCGACTATCTGCTATAACTGATCAGTCATTAGTCATCGGTTATAAGCTATCAACTAATTTCTCAATTATTTGTTATTTCTTTTTTCAAGTCTAGATTTCTTTGGCTTCAGGAGACCAATTTCATTCGCGAAAAGGGTTCGAGAGAGGTAATTTTTTCATTCCATCATCGGCATTTTTTACCTTAATGGTCTCCATGTTGAAGTGTTCGATACGCAAAATCAATTAGTTTTTCATTCCATCATCTCGCATTGTATACAAAAATATTTGGCAAAGTCAATTAGCTTCTCCCGATCACTTAAAAAATTAGGATTTGGATATTATTCTACTCTAATTGGACGGTGCACATGCCCTGCTGGGTTATACAAAATTAAAGAGAGAGAGCCATTTGATTTATACAAAATAGGGTTAATAGGTCTTTACCCTCTGTAATATAGGTCATTTTTGGTTTTTCCCTCTGTAAAATATTTTTTTTGATTTACCACCTGTAAAATATTTTTGTTTTGATTTACCCCCTTAATAGGTCAAACAAAAACGAAAATTTCTTAAAAAAATAAAATAAAATTGGTTTTTGTTTGGCCTATTAGGGATAAATCAAAATAAAAATATTTTATAGGGGGTAAATCAAAAACAATATTTTACAGGGGAAAACCAGAAATAACCTATATTATAAGGGGTAAAGACCTATTAACCCTACAAAATAAAATGAATTATTAGATGTAATGATTCCACACGTGCTGCACCTTAGATTATTCCTACACCAAAAATTGTACGATGTTGTGACTTGAACTCTTTGAAGAGTTGTGTTATTTTTTTACTAGTATATTTGTCTGTTTTAAAACGCGTAACTTTGAACTTGAAGAAACTCCGTGCTGTGGCCACGTGCTGCGATTAAAAGTAGACGTACACTGTCAAACTAGCCCGATACATTAATAGGGAGAAATACTTATATAATTATAAACATAAATAAAAAGTGGTTAGACAAACATGTATACCTTAACAAAATTAAAAGAAAAAATAATTTAATGATGAAATTAAATTTTTTATCATTTATTTTCTTCCATCTATGTGAATGTGTTTAACCATTTTTTATTTGTATTTGTGCTCAAGCAAGACTTGCTCTAATCTAGACGAATATTAAGGAAGGAGCATAATCTGCTCTTCTTATCATCAATCCACAATACAGATGAATGATGATGGTATAGTTGAAGAGTTCATTGATGAGGAGGGATTATGATTGAAGATTTGGCCATGATATCACATCACATTACTTAAAAATTTCTTAAATTTATTGGATCGTTCTGATTACATAAAATTTAACGAGTTAAAAACCGATTATTATTTTTTAATCAAATTCTAACACCTAATCAACTTTGTTAAGGATGTTGAATTTGATATATTTAGCAAGTAGAAGTATTAAGTATCTTTAAAGAAGGATAAGTTTGTGAACTTATTGACCGGCCCACAAGAATGAAAATCACAACTTAAGCCAACATGATGTATGGATGGGTCAGAGGGTAATATACATGTGCGAACTTGATTAGGGTATTCTCTCTTGTTGGATTGGGGGATGTGGTTTTACGGTGGGACAAACAGTTTCAAAGTTGCTTCTAGCAAATTGACCAAACATGTGAAAACGTGTTTTTGATAATTATATCATTTGTCTTTGACACTTTTAACATCTTAACGGCAAAAACAGTTGATCTTCTACAAAATGTTTAAAGTGTTATACATAACAATGTTGTATCACCTAAGTTTATTAACGTTGTATTTAAGATGATTGATTTTATCATCCAAAAAAATTAGTTGTGCAATTTGTTACTCTTTTGTATAGATTATATTTATCTAAAGGATATAATATGAAATACACTTATTTTAGAAAGTGGAACAACTTAAAGAACCACAGGACAATGTTTATTAGACAACTAGAGTCTATAGCGACCAAAACACTCCACACTAATGTACACTCACAAGCTAGGTCCGTACGTAGATAGGGACTAAAATGACATTGATCATTACTATTTATGGTTTCCCCTCTCTTCACACATCATCTCCTAAATCTTAGACGCCAACAAGTTACAAATATATAAATTCCTCAAAAATCAAGTTACAAATATAACTAAACATTATCAATAGAGTTGGAAGAAATGCAGCAAAAGGAAATGGCAATGTGAAACTTCTTTTATCAATATTAAGAATGTCGTGCAAGATATAATGAATAAAAATGTAGAAGTCTTGGCAAAATTAGCACAATTTAAAGAGGAAGAAAGTCATTGTGACAAACAAACTAGTCGTTTAGCAAAACTAGCCATTACTCAAACTAATTATTAGTCAAATTATTGTTATTCATAGTACACTATATCCATAGCACGTAGAGCTTCAAAAGTTAATGGCCTCAACAATTTTTTAACTTTTAGTGATAAACAAAAATCATAACTAAATATCTATTGTTTGTAAGTAAACATTCAATTTATTTTTAAAATTCTGCTAAAAGTTTTAGCAATTACCTATTTTTAATTTTTTTTTTACAAAAGCAATTACATATGGTTTTGTCTATTGGTAAAAGCTAAATAAGAAAACCAAAAATTTTGATCACTGTCTACACTTTTATCTGTCTTTAAGCATTGTAAATATTCATTTAATTTTTATTGCTAATCAGATTTTCTAATAAATAAATTTTCCATAATATTGTTACTTCAATTATTTTCCACTTTAAGTATATTAAAATATGTTAAATCTCTTAAAAATATAGCTCATGAAAAAGAAACAAATGAATATTATCACAATACGTAATTACAAGCAATTTTTTTATTGGGATATACATCTAAACAAATTTGATCACGTATACATCTTAAGACAGTATAAGAAAGTAACAATTAAAATATTGACATAATTATAAGTGTAGAAATTTGACTTCTACAAATAATGCATAAGCCAATGTTTTGGATGCATCCACTTCAAATCAAATCTTACATCCACTTGAAATCAAATCTTAAAAGAGAAAAGTAAGACTTAGAAAACGGATTATCATATAATGATATGGAAATGTTGATGTTAATTTGAATAATTCAGTTGATAATAATCTTAAGGATAATGTGAATGACAATGGTGAATGGTGATGATATACTTGATCTAAGAAATTGAGATGCTCTTGATTCTAAAATGATTGATTTATAAAGATAACTCTTTTTTGTGTTATTGATGTTATTTATAACTTAAATAAAGGTTGACTCTTTTTTAGTTTTTTTGTACTTCTTTTTATTAAGGACCTAATTTTTAAGATTAGAGCAAAACCACCCAATTGTTTAAGACGAACTATTGTTATTCTTTACAAATTTAGCAATCTACTCTCATATTTGATCAAGTTATTCAGTTTACCTTTATTTATTTATATATTTTAGAAAAAGTTATGCATTTTACTCTCAATCTCATTCACTCAATCATCTAATAAATCTAAACACTTCAAATAAATCAATAGACTCTTTTGGGAGTTAATATAATATCAATATGGGGACACTATGTGAAATAGATTAAAAACGGAAATAAACCTTTTTAGTTTTTTTATGCACCACGCAAGCATTTCACCCATTTTCAGTTTACGTATAATAAAAAATAAAGACAAAATTTGGAAAAATAATATATCATCCAAAATACTTCTAAGTTAGGAAAAACATTTGCATATCAAAAGGACAAAATTAGAAAAAATAATTAGGAGAAGTAATTTCCTAAATATAATAAGGACAAAACATATTATCCACATTACTCCTAAGTTAGGAAAAATAATTAGGAGTAATCTCTTAAATTAGGAAGTCTTCAGCAAGTATACTTATCTGTCACATTTACATCACTTCCTAAGTTTCTTCATTGTTTCTTTCATTACATTTGTTTGTGCTGGGGTATCTTTTTGGTCCCACAGGGAACCACCTAAGACAATGTCGAGTCGATAAGTGTTGTGGTGGCAATGCAAAAACAGTGATATAGATAGAAAGTGACGGTCTGGCGGAAGTGCCCAAAGCTTACAGCCTTACTTACAAGTTACAATAAAGAAAACTGTAGGGTCGTGTTTGAATGTCCTAATTAATTTTGGTTTCTTTAGAGCAAGATGTTTGTTTTTAAAAACCACATTAATTTGGGTTTTTCACACTCCAATAGTTGATGATTGGTCTATATTGCCGGTTAGGTTGTTCATCATTTGAAAAAGTTCGATCGAAAGAAAATTTTTGACGTAAAAAAAAAAAGCTGATAAAAAAGTATCTCACGTTAGGTTTATGCTATCGAAAAAGTATATGGAAATACAGAGTTTGATCAAGAAGTAAGTAAAATCTGTTAAAAAATTGTTCTATCTAATAATCGAACTCAAATTCTCATGATCACATGAGCAATTCATTCTTGATGGAGTTCATTAATCACTTAAACTCAATTGTTTAGTTATATTTTTAAATGCTTAATTGTATATATTGGTACAACTGCATAATTATATTTATATTACATCAAATAACATATTAGTACAAACTTAATAAAATTAAATAGATTTAAATGCACTTTAAACCCTTCAATAAATTCGAACATATAATCGGCCAATTTTTTTATTTTAGGGTTTTACAATTTCCCAATTAAAATTTTATTTTTTTAAACAATACTTTGAAGATATGGAAAATAAAAATAAAAAAAACAAAGATTTAATGCCCACATATGCATTGTCATAACAATCGTGTTTTTTTAATGGTTTGTGATTTGCCAACTCATTATTTAACTCGACACATTAACAAAAATAAGCTCAAAGTCTATTGGCAGAGAAAATTTCTAAAATTTTAAAACGAGTGGGACATATATATTTATTGATTTATAAATAAAGGAACTAAAATCGCGAATCAACAAAAATAGAGAGATCGAAAGAGAAGATATTATTAAAGAGTCCGGATGAGCCTTAGACAACATTAACTTTTAAATCGTCATTTTAGTTTTTAAAGTTGAAAGCATCAATATCTTTTCAATTTGGTCTAAGAACTTGAAAATATAATATACATATTCTCTAAATTATTTATGATCCATCAAGATAGTAGTCTATAATAAACTGTCACTCGTTCTCTTATTTTAAAAGAAATTGAGACTACTTAATTTTCTTTTTTTGAGTAAAAGGGCTAAGCTCCTAGAAAAACAATAGTTTAGAGACATAACATAATTGATGGTTAATTTAATTTTGAAAACCTTCATAATTAATCATTATATTGGGACCGACAGCCGTGGCAAGCTTCATTGAAGCTCTGGATGGATGGCCACAATGATGAACACCCAAATTAAAATAAGACTCATGAGATGAAGCTTAGAAAATCCTGGCGACTTTGAGAGAGGGTAACAACGTGGGGAGGAATGGTCATATGAGTTGACAGGACAACCATAGTAAACCTCCACTCATCCGCATGAATCAAAATCCAACCTGTACCTGTATATATGCATAGCATCTCCTGTTTGAAATTTTACATTTATTTCTCATGTACTCATAGATATATGTTAGAATGTAACAAATTAAAATAACATAGGTAAAACATAGTGATAAACTTTGAAAACAAAATACAACATTTACATATTAAACAAGCATTTATGGGAAACAAGTATTCATCTTTACACTAGATAAATATTCATTAAACAAAATTCAAAGATATTTTTACAATATTTATTTCCTTAACTAATGTTTCAGAGGCGCATGTTAGCATTTTCATTATAAATAATAAAGTTATAATAATAGCATAATACTAGTTCATAAACAACAAAGTGATAGTACAATAGTAGGAATTTATTTATTTTTTGCATTGTGTAGGGCATATTTATTTAAGTAAATAAACATAGCGAATATCCATGATCCGGATTCATGGGCACTCAAATGTACATGCTAAGTCACTAACCCCTTAATAATGTATTGATTAAAATATCTATTTATTTGGTAGGAATTTCTATGCCTTCAACATCACTTTGAATGTACGTTTCGGGTTAAGATCATCTCCATTTGGCAAAATAAATGGAGTTTGCAATTTAAAGAGAGATAGGCACAAAAAATAGATGGTAGGTCCTACCACTAAGTAGGTCCCACCATCATTATTTATTTTATACTTTTTCTAAATTTTGTTGTGTCTTTTTCTCTCTAAATGGTGGAAATGGAGAGAAAGGTAAATGAAGAAGATCTTAACTCGTGCACTTGGTGCCCTTATTAAATACCTATTGTATGACTTTCAATTAGTTCTGTGGATTGATGAAAGGAGACTTTATAAAGGGAGGCTAGGTACCGTTCAAAGTAAAGTGGTTGCTCTTTTTATTATGTTTTCCATTTTGGTCTGCATTCTTGATGAATATCCATTTTGATTTTAATGAAGGTTACCTCCTTATTTTGCCCTAGTTGATACATTGGTCGTTCTTTTTGTTGTTGATAGAAAATGGTAAGATCAGTTTTAAGGAGATGAAGTCTAGATTTAGTGTGAAAATGCAGCAACGAGTAGACATGGAACATATATGTTGTTATCGACTTCGTACTTAAAACAGAACCATTGCAAATGATAGAACAAAACTGAGGGATTTATAGGATGTTCAGAAATCAATTGAAGAGACTCAAACATATATTTGAGTCAATCCATCTCTTTTAAAGTCTCAAGCGGATTTCCTAGTTGATTTTCGAGATGCAACTATGTGTTAGCTTTCGCGTTACAAGTAAAAAAAATAAAAAATACAAAACCAACATTGCTAACATGCTTTTAGAGCCACAAAAGATGGACAGTAATATCCATTTTCAGCCATAATTTAACTGTACGAATTACATCAACCTAATCTTAGAAAATGGACACATCTGGAGGTGGTCCATATACAGACATCCAAGAAAGTGGGATTCGCCACTTGCCACCTTCAATTCCTGAAAAATGTGATTATCAGAAAAATTACCAACAAATTTCAATGATTCTTTACTGGCAATGGAGAGACAGGGACATGGATATGAGATAAGACAAATACCACTGTAATATAAAACATTAATTCAGCAACTTCACGGGGAATCTATTCAAACAAATGCCTTCGATTGTTTTTAACTTAATAACAAACAGTAGATCAAAACCAATATTAAAAGAAACAAAGATCTTTAAAGCTCACCAGAATTGGGGTGACTAAGCCTTAGAAGTTTGCATGCTGCATCAGCTAATTGAAAAGCGTCAGATGTGTTGTCTCCTTCCGAGCAATAACATAACAAGCAGGTAACCTTCAAACCTTTAGCCTGATACATCAAACCAGAACCTTTTAATCAATCCATATTTCGGCAATTTCACAAACAAGGTAACCAGTAATCAACCCTGTTACTCTAATTTTCTTATTTTTTTTCCAACTAAACCATTCTATCTATCATTCTCTTGCACACTAGTGTGTCTATATACGACACTCATATCCCCTCTAGTTTTCAAAAAGCACTCACATCCCCTTTGTTAACGGCGTGTAAATCTCTCTTAAAATGAATAAAAAAATCAACAGCCCACTACTTTAATCCCTCATATTCATTCACCTGAATGCTTTGTTGGGTATGTCTGTTTAGCCCCTCTCACCTCTTGCTCATTGTTCTCGGTTTCATTTATTGGAGGCATGTTGTTATTGTTCCATCTGACAACAACAAAGACATACTGATTCTGCAACATCAGGGGAGATCTTATTTCTGGTATTGGGTTTGGTTGTGAGAGTCGTTTTACATACTTTATTTATCAAACAGAGTTTTTAGTAAAATTATATCTTATGCTGCAGTAAATTTTGAATATCTCAAGCTTGCTATATTGCACATATGCTACCACAGTCCACAATAACAAGATGATCCAATTTGGTAAAATTAAGTAGCATAAATAAGAAATTCCATTGAATTGGCTATGCCTATTATGAAACTTCTTACTGGGAAAAGATTTTGGACGGTATCCTGGCAACTGAGAATTGCTGGTCTTTTTTTGCCTTTTTCTACTGTGTTTGCAGAGTCGTCTCATGAGTGAATGAATTGGGGTCTCTTAATTTCTTATTTTAACAGAATCGAACTGGTGTTAACAAGTAAGGGAAGTCTGTCAGCTAGAGAAATAAATGAGGTTAAAGTCTATTTAAAAACTAGAAGGGGTGTGTGAGTACTATTTAAAGAGAACTTGTGGGAGGCAAATGTAATTTCCTCATAAGGTATGTTGAAAAACTGCACAAATAAATCCCGTGATTATAGGGATTAAATCTATCCTATCTCTAACTAATTACATTAGAGATACACGTAACAAAATAGGGAATATTTACATAGAAGAAAGTAAGGAAGAAAACAACTGAATCAATTATTCTATTTATTACACGTATCTCAACATTCAGAATAACAAAACAAAATCCAATTGCACAAACTTACCTAACTTTTAGTATGGCATACAATGAAGGTACAGAGCCTCATATTATTAACATGTGATGTAAAGAAAACCACTTCAATTTGTAAGTTTTAAAGTAAACTTGAGTACATCACAACAACCACTATATATCAAGTGTACCAAGCGAAGAAAACTTTTCTTTTTCTTTCCATGTTATTACGTTTAAATTATTACATGACTGAGAAGAAATATGGTAACACCAAATGTAACAGCAAATGCATTACCTTGAGAAAAGAAAAAAGTGCAGCGAATGGCAAGCTAGCGTAATAATTTTCTTCTTCTAGTTCATCTTCAATAGAAATAGTATCTTCTGGCGTTGCATTTCCTTCAGCTAAATCATTAAGGTATTTCCAATGCTTTTGAGAAGGGTCATACTCCTGAAGTTTCTTCCACCCAAGCTGTTCACAGTTTTCATCCGCTCCGTTGTTGTTGGCACTAGACAGGTAATAAATCTGCAAACCACTAATGTGGAAGCCCATGGACATATTAGAATGGAAAATATCTAAAAGAAATGGGATTCTTACATTTTACAAGGTGAGAATTCTTCAAGCAATTATATTTGAACCAATGTAACAGTCACAGACACAAATGAATTGAATATCTTAATCATGAAGTTTTGCAAGGTCAGGCTTCAGGTCATGGAATTAGCCTCTTGCAAATGCAAATGATGCTATAAATGTAAAAGGTAACGCTGCCTATAATAGACTAAGAATGGTTTGAGGCTTTGAGCCTGCCATAGCAGGAGCTTTGAAACATCGGGTTGCTATTTCAAAATATCACTCGCTCACCTTGACATGTCGACCTTTTGCCACTTTCCAAAATCTAAGCTGGAGAGAATAATAATATGCTTCTTTCCACTTCGAGCAATAAACTCAGCCATGTTTTTTGCAAACTCAAGCATCATACCCTATCAAACGTAAATGTCATTGTATTAATTTCAATTTCTTCTTCCAAATTCAAAAATAAATAGTGTCAATTCAAGAATTAAAACTAATAAAAACAAATATATACTTCTGAAACAACACTTAAAACAGGAATGGCGGGAGTATTTGATGGTAAAACTATAATAATCTATTGATTATATCCAAATTAGATAGTGATGTCCATCCAGACAGAGAATAAAAATTAGGAGACATGAACCATAAAATCTCAAGAATACAAACTGCAAAGACAGAAGAAAGGCGACCAAAAGTAATGCTCATGCCATGCACATGAGAGAAAAACAGTATCATTTAAGCTTTTACATCAAACAAAATGACAAATATTTATTTTTTTTCAATCAAGGTAATAGAGGTAAGATTGAGAGAAAAAATGATAAGCTATAGCCTATAAGCTATTGAAGTAGCTTAGAAAAACTACAAGCTACTAAAAATAAGCAATAAGCTCAAAACGAGTCTTTTTTAGTCATATGAACCTATAAGCTAACTTATCATGCTTGCCAAACAGGCCCTTAGGTTTTGCTTCGATTGGCTTATTTGTACTTAATTACTGACATAAACGCTTGTGACACTGTTTGGGAGAAAAACAACTTATAACATGTCCATTGTGTTATCCATTGCAGAAGGCGGTTGTAAAAAAGTCTGGCACCACAATCCGTCATAGCTGATATTAGACAGCACTGAATGTTTATAAGTTATTTTCGATTTATTTCTGCAATCTAGCCAGGATAGCTTAAAAAAACAACTTATACCTAACATGAAAACAATTTAACTTATTTAATATTTTATTATAGAAATAACTTATACATAAGCACTTAATTAAGTTGTTTATTCAAATATGCCATAGTTTGAGTAACGAACAGTCCAAACATCACTAATAACACCCTAAAATCACCTATGTAAGATTAAAGAAATCAAGAGAGCAGATACCGCCACAATGGATACCTTAATTACAGGGGACCTCTGCTGGATAACAGTAAGACCATTAGAAGGAGAATCATAAGCTGCAAAGAAGTAAAAAACCATTTAAAAATCCAAACAACATTGCATACAAAACAAATCAAAATTAAGAAACCATATAAGCACCTTCAAGAGGAAGTGCAAGATCTCCTTGAGGAAAAGGTCCATAAGCATCATTGCCAACACAAGGAAGAACATAAGGATCATCTAAATAACCAACTTTCTCAGAACCCATTGATGAAACCAAAAGGTCTGCGGTTAACTGCCCAACATTCCCAATTGACACAGCAGGCTGAAAAAACACACAAATCACAAAATTGAGCTAGCCCCATTATTTCTGATATAGCATTGAACTATAAAGTTAATTTTTTTTGCTGAATAAAGATACTTAGAATCTAAGATATATGAATGAATTGGGAAAATAAAAGGGGGAAAAACCCTAGAAAATGATACGAACCAAAATCAAAGTGGAGCAATCTTCGTGAAGGTGCTTTCCTTCTTCGGGAATGAACTTCATGTTTTAATGTGAATGATGAAATTTGCAACTTTGTAAACCCTGCTTCAGCTTTTTTTCTGCTTTTGCTTATTTCTTAAATTCTATTTTCTTCAGGAAGACGAAGCAGAAAATCGCTTATTTGGTCTTCTGGATGCGGGTTACTACTGGGCTTGTAAGCGGGTCATTTTTGGCCCAAGTTTAAACTTTGGCTAAATCATAGGTAGTTACTTTTCCCACCATACTCTCTTCTCACACACCCTCCTATATTTCGAAAATACTTTCATTCAAATTATATAATCTGAATTCCTATTTAGGATATTTTGGATTATCACTTATTCTTAAAAGTTTTTAGGTCTAGTTACACCTTAACCTAATTTTTCCCCTCTAATTATACTGCATTAATTACTAAGCACATCAACCCTAAAAAATTTCCCTCCCATATTGTTCTCAATTTCAATTTCAATTTTTTTTATCCCAACTAAACTAATTAGTTCTGAAGCATTTGCTGAGGGTTTGTGGTTTACGGTGTTATATTGTTCAAGTTCTCCTTTCAATTTCCATGCGTGTTTCCTATGAGTTTTTGCATACACCAAGGTAATTTTATTACTTTGCTTGCCACTTCATCCAAAAATTTAGTTGACTCTTACAAAATTTTCTATTGAAAAAATAGTGGGGTTTGGTAATGTTTATTGAGATGATAAGTAATAAACTTGAAAAAAATCTTGGTCACTCATCCAAATTTTATAATTATCAATTTGAATTTTTTTTATTACGTGATTATTACTCCTCTATATTTGCTACCAAATCCCAACTCTTTCTATCCTATGCTTTGTGAATTACATTGAGTCATCTTCTTACATTGTATCTTTACCTTTTTTTTATATATACTTCTTTGAGATATTAATTTCTATTTTTTGGTTTTAAAAGCTTTATTGACTTTCTCTGAATATTAGAGATTATTTAGTGAAACTAATGAACTGCATTTTATTATCTTATTGTTTCATATCATTTTGTCATTATGCCACACACGTTTTGGTTGAATTAATTTCGCTTTTAAAATATATATCCACGACACAAATCTTTCATTAATTACATCTTTTCAACAAACCTCTAAAACCGCCCCCACTACTTATCTCAACTTTTCCACTTCCCATAAACTTTAATTTTTTCTTGCGCTTATAATTTTTGGTTCTTAAATATTGGTTCAAACAATTATTTCTATGAGTTGAAATTAAATCATTGAATAGTTATTCTAACTCATAAGACCTGTGCGGTGCACGGGTCTTCAATCTAGTACAATCCAAAAACTACTAAAACCAATAAATTTTATTTTAATTGATACAAATATCTCTGTTGACCACCGTCTTATCCCTACATAAAATGCATAGTAATTTTGGAATAGTGTGGGTGGTCAGCAAACATCGTTAATAAAGTCCATTTAGACTAAGACAAAAAAAAAGTCCATTTAGAAAAAAAATATATTTAACATTTATTTTAAATTTCAATATCTTAGTATGATTTATATTTTTAACTAAAGTATTATTTGTTCGTAAAGCCTAGCTAAATTGGCTCTCAGATTTTTATATTGAGTTTAACTTATTTTTACAAAATTTACTTGTAAGGTGATTACTTTATAAACTTTTATCTAGAATCCTATCTATCAAATATGGGAATGAGTTTTTTCGAATACATCCTCTCATGCGCAATACTATTGGGCTCGATTGTAGAAATTTGATAGGAGATGGCTGAACAGATCTGATAGGAAGCTCTAATACCATCATAGTAATCGAGCTAGGCCTAACACAACCTCCACAAAACCGACTTATAAGGTGAGGATTGACCTTACATATAAACATTTGTTCAAAGTCTCCTACACAGTCTGTTAGGTCACATGCTATCAGATTTTCGTTACCAGATCACGCATCATCTATATCCAAACACCAAGCCCAATATTATTAGACGTGAGGGTGTGTTAAAGAGTCCCACATATATTGGGAGATGACATGAACTTGAGACAACCCTCACTTCACAAGCCAATTTTATAGGATTATGTTAGGATCAACTACTATTTTTAAGATTGACAAATGCCGATATTTTTAAACTAAAAATCTTCACTAGAACTTATACCCGGAACCACAATTGTGCGTGAATTTTTTGTGGTTTTTATCACTTCATCTATAATTCAAAGAAAAAGTCCAACTATCATTTCTTACGGAGTTTCTGCAAAATTTCTCTGGTCATTCTTCACTGTCCTGTCATATCTCTATTAATATTTCACGAAATTTTCTTCACCGTGAATACCACATTGCTTTCATTTTCTCATCTCCACTTGACATAATTTCAACTCATAATTTGGATTGCAACCGCAATTATCATCCTTTATTATACCAAGTATATATTGATGGCTCTAGACATCACAATTATTGGTTTAATCAATCTATCTCCACTATGTAGTTTTGTACAGCAGAACCATAACGGAACCTGCTAACACAGTGACACGTATTCTAACACTTGTCATACTAGTAAGAATTTCATGAATGAAATTAATCCATAATCCTATCATAGAAAGATGATTATATAGGAAGTCAAGTAAGAAATGGTCAGTAAATATCTCATAAGTCATAATTATCCTTTAATCTTAAAGATTTATTCACAATAAATTATGATTAGCTGATATAAAATATTTTTATTGATGTAGAAATAGAAATGAAGTTACACCAGTCCTTAATCTATGATTAATAGATCAAATATTGGAGATATTTGTATGAGGATGAAAGAGTAGGAAGGTGAATGGGTCTATCTATCAGAGACACTCATTATAGGCTATTTGTTTGTTTAAGGTGTAGTGTCCTGAAGCAAGCCATGTGTACAATGGTTAGTAAGTACCATATTTTGGTTTGGTCATGTTAGACTATTTTTGTCTGTTCTAGACTCTAGTGTCCCTCATATTTGGGCATTCTCAATGCCAATAATATGATTCAATGTTATTGTAATACATGCCAAGTGTACATCATTTATATAGTTTATAATGTTCATGATTGGCCTTCTAGAAATTGAAATTCTAGATATCATTTCCCACACTTTTGATATTTTTATATAACATCTTGATAGCAACAACGAACAATTATCGTTAGGCCTACTTTGAAAAATAAATTTGTCAATTTTGGGAAGTATCGAGTTCATAGGACGAGTTTATACATCTAAATAATTAATATACCATAGCATTTCATGAGGTGATGGTTTCAACTACTGAACAACCTCAAGTGAATAAAACCAAAACATTAAAAAGTGGCATACAAGTATACTACTATTGCGACTTCATATCAAACAAATAATAACAATATTATTACTACTATTCAAGAGGGTCGACATGTACACAAAAGAGGAAAAGCGGGATAATGCCAAGAGGGTCGACATGACACATGATGGAAATCAATAATTGTGTTGGGGGGCAAACAAGAAGAAGAAGAAGAAGAAAAGAAACAACCACTTTATAATCATCGGCTATAAAGAACTTCGTGCAAAGAAAAATAGTGAGTGCCACCACATTGTCAACACTAACATCATTTTCCAATCATTCAAAGCAATTGATGTAGTACTATTTTTTTAAAGAAGGTATTTGTGTACTTGATACATGCACATCAACTTTTAAAATTGGCTAGATATTATTTTTTATGAGACATAAAGTCAATATTTTAAATATCTCTTTTTAAAAGATGGATCAAAGAAGCACAAAAGATAAGATGATGAGGTTCATATGAGGGGAATTAAAAAAGTGGAAAAATGAGGGATAACAAAGGTTGATAATGAGGCAGAGGGACAAACTAATAGGAGAAAGTGGAAATAAGTGAAATATAAGAACACTATAAGTGTTGCTTAATGGCGAAGAACTGATTCAGATATGAAAACCCTCACCGAATTAACAAACTATAAACTTTGTTTTGAACTCAAGTTACATTTATGTGGTATTGTCCGCTTTAAACTCTTACACAAAATCCTCACAATTGTCATTAGCTTCGATTTTCAAGTAGTGTAGGATTATTTTGGTATACTGGAACCGTAGCCACCAATCGAGGCTAAGGGACAATAGGGTCTGCCAGTCCTCATACGTGGGTTAGAACCTTGTTATCCATATATATAATGTCAGTGTTATGACATAATGCAATATTTCTAAGGTGTTATACGCTTTGGAATTTTGTGCAAAGCTCTTGTGGCAAAAACTCTATTGCTACATCATCAAATAACTCGCACATCATCAAAAAATTTGATTTCCTTTCGACTCCTCTAGTGTATGGAGAAAATTCGTTAAAGAAAACTCATTTTGTATGTCTCATGAGTCTTAGAGTTGAACTTATGTCAAATATGAGGTCTACATCTTCACCAATTGAGCTAGAGAAACATCTCATATTCTATATTTATACTAAATTAAGTTTTTACTCTTAAAAAAACTAAATTAAAATTTAATGACATAATCTGTAGGGTCCAAAATTTTGGGGTATAAAACTCTAAATTGAAACGCTTGGACCCTACAGAATAAAATCTCACTTTTTAATTTTCCATCGGCGTTAAACTAATCACTATTAAAATGAAAGGTGAAAACTTCATACATATTATATGATTAAAAAATATTAATTATAATATATTTGAAGAAAATAGTTAGGTTCTTGAAATAAGACGACTTATTTCGTTGTTCATGGTATTAACTCTTGGATAATAATGTCATATTTTAAGGTGAGTTAATTTAACTTCTTAAAAAAATTTCATATTTCATGGTGTTAGGTTATTAAAAAATGGAGATAATTTTTGTTGTTAAAGTAGTATATCTATAAAAGTAAGGAAATCATATAAAAAAAAGAGAGTATCATATATAAAGGTTAATTAAGTAAATGGTCTCTATAAATATTAATAATTTCATTTTAAATCCCTGCAAAATAAAATTTCACTTTTTAGTCTCTATAAAAATTTTCATCGGCATTTTTAGCCCCTATAAAATTTTATGTCAGCATTTTTGATTCCTAAAATGCTAAAGAAAAATGTCACAGGGACTAAAAAAATGTGATTTTATTTTGTAGGAAATAAAAACAAAATTTTGAATATTTATAGGGATCATTTACTTGATTAACCCTTAAATTAATATATCTAGCATGCTATTTATTAAGGGATGAACATAATGGTATATTGCTAAGTGGATGAAATTGTAATTACCTAAGAGCGTTTAGATAAGATGACGTAGTTTAATCATGGTCCTGGATTCAAGTTCATCCATGAAAAATACAACAACGTTAAAACTCTTAGGGAGAGTTTGTCACTCATTTAGATCCTACAAGGTTCGAGGGATTCGTCTTGCACGCGTGGCGATTTACACCAAAAAATATCGCTAAGTTTGATGAGTATGTACATATATCATTGATCAAATCACATGTTATATTTTTGTCTTAATTTATTTATAAATTAAATTAAATTTTAAATAAATTTTACCTATGGATTGTTGGTAGTCTACCAAACTTGGGGCATCCAAGAATTTATCTTTATTAAGACGTTTAACTAAGAATTATAAATGAGTAATTTTTTTTTTTTGAGTTCTTATAGCTACACTGACAGTTTAAAGAATAGCACCAATTTAAATAATTGATTTGAATACGCAAAAAAGGTCATCTAATTTAATTTGAATTATAATATTTGTATAGCTAGATACATCATGCCCTCTCCAAAGAAAACAAAAAGCTAGATGCATCATGCAATGAATCTATATGTTTGATTCTACTCCAATTGGCTTATTTAATTAGGTATTATTTAACAGGTGGCAAATATAAGAGTATTATCTTACAACATCTGGCTATATAGAGAAATTTAGATTAGTCAATCTCCCATAAAAAGAAAAAACCAAACTTTGTTTATGTAAATAAATTGATCTGGCCAAATATCCATAACACTTTTGGAGTATGCTTATGTAATCTTGGTATATTTGAGATTTTTCTGATTATGTTTGAAGATTAAGAGACAAAGATAAAAAAATTATTGTATAACACTCTTATGTCATACATACAAAATATCTTAATATAATTTCGAATCACAGTGACACCTGCCCCAGTTTAATTGCAATACTGAGAGCTCATATCTTTTGCTAAAACATTTATAATTCTCATTGTTTTTTTAATACTCCTTTTAGCAAAAGTATCTTTGATTAAAAAATATTACTGATAGATTGCATATTACGTACGAATTAATCATGCTTTCAATTAGCTAGTAATAGGATAACGTGTTTCAAGATTAGCAGACACGAAGAAAAACAAAGAGTAAAGATAAGTCATTAATTTAAAAAAGTATTTGCCCAAAAGTTTAAAATTAATTAATGTATCTCTATCTAGTATTTTTCTTTTATGTTGTAGCCCTAGATACGGTAAGTTCACTTACATATTACACATGTTGAATATTGGCATGGCAGTTGAGTGCAACTACGAGTAATTGGTAAGATAAGTGCCCATGCAAGAAAGGAACTACTGGCTAGGCAGTAGGCAGTTTAAGCCAAATGAGGTTTGTTTTGGCCTTGCCAAGTGTCCCTATGACAAATTCTTTGCTACAGTTAGGTGAGACTTTGAGTTGGTGTGACCTAGTTCTGACACGTATGTTTGTCTATATCTATAAACTACTCCTACTATGATTTTTATCATTTTAATCACCTATTATCAAATTTATGAAACCTCAAATCAATTGTCGTATTGGTTAAAAAAAAATCACCGTAATTAGTTTAACCGACAAATGTCGAAATCGTTTGCATGAACATATTGTGATCAAAATTAAAATTAAGAATCATTTACTTATGTGTATGAGTTTTTAAATGATTATTGTTATTAGAAGTTTTTTAATAATGTTGAAAAAACAAACAATTGCTAATTTTTTTTGTTTTATTTTGAATTCTATGTTTCATCATGATTGATTTTAATTGGTTGTCGATAACTTATAATTTTTTTAAATGTAATCTTTTTCTGTAAGGATTCCGAGTACATCTTTCAAGTGTGATGTAATTCATTGACCTCAATCGTCAGATATTATTTTTAAATTGACGGTAAATGAATTTTAAGTTAGATAGATAAAACTAATGAATAATGTCTTAAAATTTTAGATGAAGATGTCGGTTTAGAACTAACACTAACTCGTTGTTATTATCAGCGTCGATCCATCAACAATTTCACAAAGTAATTTGTTGTGTAGATATATATAGCTAGAGTGATGTACAAGTTTACTCGGCCATTGATTACTTCTGGAGTTGATGCCAACTTGTTGATATGATATGGCCTCTTTAGTTGATTGTATGCACACAAAGGCTCCGGATCCATAACGCAGTTAATTATAGTAATATATATGTATTGAAGTCAAAGTATAGGTAAAAAGGTTTGGTCACATTTTGAAGAAAGCTGCAGCAAGAAAATTGTCTTTACCTACCCGCAATAAAATAATGATCTCTATACATATATAGAATAAAGTCTGCAAACAAAATTTATTCTAAATCGATTTTTTCTCGACCACGTCTACACTCTAAACCCTAAATATTTCAATATATCCATTAGAAAGTGCATTATGATATTAGATACTGTAGATTCTGGATAACGCCCGTAGATTTTGAGAGAGACATGTTGAGAAATATTATTGTTTAACTTAGTCGATACTGGCTAATTCCTTGCTAATAAACATTTTTTTGTAATATATACCACTGTATTAATATTTGAATGTGATAACACTTGGAATCCTCACAACCTAACATGTCAATTCATTCAGATACCTATATATTATATACAATTGAGAAGATTTGATTAAAAATTACCAAATTAGTTACGATTTAGAAATTTTAGAATCATAGAATATTCATTTAATTATTACTTTTTCACCATAACCCACAAGAGTGGTAAAGAACTCCAAAATCAAACAAACACAAGGGTGAGAAAGAATCTATATTATCAAATTTGTAAGATGATATCTATATTTGGCTCATGCTATATAAATTTCTATGCAATTCTAAATTGAAGAGCTAATTAAAAAGTTTTAATGATTGATGATGATCCGTGTCTCCTTAACGGCCACGTGTCATTCAAATTGACCAAAAACTGATAACGCAATCTTTGTGTAAGTGTGGCCACTCTTCCTACATACGTCATGCTTATGAATTGTGATCTATACAAAACCTCTATATATATTGCTATTGTTAACTCCTCGAGCACTTGTTTATCACATGTGATAATTTAATTTACCGGTGGCTAAAATATCTTGGCTAATTGATGAAGTAAATATTATTAGCTGCATATATCACTTAGTAAATATTATTGTACCAAAAAACAGAAGATGTGATTTACAAGTACATCAACTATATATCTATTTAACAAAGTTACCATAAAAAAAATGCATTTAACTAAGTTTGTAAGATCAATGCTTACGTACTCAACCAAATTAGCTAAACTATTTGCATCAATTGAAGTTCTTTAGTCAGGTAATCTAGACAAGGGCCGTTTTTTAATGAAGAGTACTTAAGGTGGTCCTGAAGAAAATTAAATTTGAACTTTGATTGCAATAGTAATGACTAATGACGCAGATAGCCAGCTAGCCAGGTGCCATTATATGAAGAGCCGCAGACCTTATGCCATTAACCAAAGAAGGATATGAAACCGCGCGCGGCTGAACGGTTTGGCTAGTTTTGGATAGTTGATGGTGCGCCTAGAAGACCATATATATATATATGGTTCAACAAACTTTATGACTTTGTTAGCCAACATTTTTGGCTCTTTTTCATGTGAACTTTCTCAATGTGGAAATTCATCCGTACTATTTTGTCTTGGCTAGCAAGTAATAGAATCGGGTATGAATTGTCTTGGCTAGCAAGTAGTAGAATCGGGCATGAATTACTTAGAAATTTTCTTTGAATATTTTGATAAGCTTTTTTTAATAAAATTATTTACTATTAAATTTTTTTCAGGCTTAAAATCTTACCACCGGATTGGATCGACAAACAATTGTGCGTACTAAGGTGTCAGATTAATGGTTGGGCAAAATATAGATTCTTACGCTTGTTACGATGTTAAAAAATTAGCTCCAAAATGTATGTTTTCTTTCTTTTCTTTTATTTCCATTTTGCTACACCATAATATGGGTAGCAAAAATATTATTTTCAAAGCATTACAGGATTTATCTAAGGAAGATGAAACTTTATTTTATTGTGTGTTGTAGAGTATCTGAAAATAAGGAAATAACAGAGTGTGAAATGAAGTAATTGATACTCAAGTTTATGTTGAGGAGATAGCAAAAGCTATGCTTCATGATTGGCAAGATCCACGTAGGATTTGTAATACATCTTGTGCACAGCCGCAACAAGAAGGAAATGTGAAATGGAACAAACATGCTGGAGGAAGATTTAAGTGCAATATTGATGATTCTTTCTCCCAACTTTCTAATAGAGTGGGAATAAGAGTTTGCATAAGGGATGATACATGCACTTCGGTTTGGCAAAAACTTGACAAAAATTAAATGGTTTACTCTAGTCTGGGAGGTACATGTTGGCAAAGCTTTTGGATTGTTTATCAGCTTTAGAATGAGTTCATCAATTACACTTAGGACCTATCGATTTTGAGCTTGATGTCAAAAAAGTGGTGGGTAGTCTTTCATCTAGACATCAGGATGTTAAAGAATTGGGATGACTATTCATAATTGTAAAACTATATTTGAACAATATTATGTCAACTCTAATGTTGAGTTTGTGAGGAGACAAACAAACGAGACAGCCCATAGATTAGTTAAGGAGGCCACATCTTTAGCTAGTTTCTAAATTTTTGTAGAAATACCAGATTGTATTGAACACATTTGAAGTAATGAAATGATATAATCTTCTTTCCTAAAATAAATAAAAAATCCAAAATAAAACATTTCTATAAAGAAAAAAAAAAACTTTCACTTTTCTACGATTTTATTGCCAAGAAAAAGGGCAGAAGTAAAAGATTTCCATGTAGATAGGAATACAATTGAAGTGACTAATACACCCACTCTTACAAATAATAAATAAATCCTAACGCATTGTTTTAAAAAAATATTCAGGAATAAGATGTTCATTATTAGTTCCTATAAGTTATTCTTAGCTAGGAGTGGAATTCACAAATATAAACGCCACCTAAGTATATTTAACAATTTACGAAGCAACTTGTTTGGATTGGCCTGGTGGTATTGGTTTGGACCTGAGAGTGTGCTTTTCTTTAAGGTCTAAATAAAACAATCCATTGAGCAATTGTATTAAACCTTTTCATCAACACCAATCTGAATGATGATCGATCATATACGTAGATTTAGGTGATCTTTAGTTTGAATTTAACACAAGGTCGTAGTAAAAGCTGTCTGTGTACGATGCACTTGAAATTTTGCATGACAAATTAATGCTATACAACAATCAAAAGTCAAGCGCTGGGACGTTACCAAAAGAAACAAGTTAAATAACTGGTGTAGATATGGAGGAGTCAAATATCTACAAAATGGACTTCAAATTTTAGATTGGCAATTGTTCAGCAATCCTCAGGTAAATATGGTTAATTAGGACAGAATATACTATTATTGAAAAATATGCTAGTAGCATGCACGTTCATTTTTCCAAATAAAGAAACTGTATTCAGATAGAACGTTTGTAACGTTGTGTTATTAAATATAGTGAAGAAATAACACATGCATTAAGAAGAAGAATAGTTATTATTTATTAAGAAAAATTCAATGTCTCTAAAATATGTATGAAATGAAGCTTAACTTGGATTATTCTCATTTAACTACTCAATGATTCCTTCCAAACGATTCAACATTCCAAATTACAAAACCGATGAAAGAATTACCCAGAAACCGTCCACACCATACCATAGGACCACAATAAGTTACAAGCGCGTTAATTAACATTGTCATGAATATGCTGAAAAGTGCAATTTTGACGATGTTATAGAAGGTCAAATACATTACACAACCCTTTCCTTAACTCCATTGTACATAGAAAATTCATAAAAGTCAAACATAACAATCTCATTTCACAAATCGCATTCTCACCTTCGAGAATACAAAAAACACGCACTCTACTCAAAACTCAATAATACTAATAACATTACGTGCCACATATTCTATTTTCAGTTTCAACAATTACCGGTTCAACCGGTTCAAGGTCCCCCCTACCACGTGTCCTCTCCAATAACTCTTCCATTCCTCCACCTCTCACTATATATATACACATCTCCTAAAATCTCTCCTAATTTTTCTTTTCATTCCATTCTCTTCAACCACACAACACAAACCCTCAAAATTAATATCATCTTCTCTCATAACCAAAAACCTTGTGTTCTCCGAAAAACCATTGCACCTTTAAGTTTTTACGTTTTTCATTGAATGACAAACACAAAAGGTGGAACCATGTTAGTAGAGAGAAACACCAATAAAATACATAGACCAAAATTTGGTGCTTTTCTTCACTCAGAACCCTCGTTATTTCACACCACCAACAACGACGATGATCAAGGCCGTATCAGCAACGCCTCGGCCGCGAGTCCTCGAACATACTTCGGTGACAGCAGCAGCAGCAATAATGCTTCTCCTAATTACATGTTATCTCCATGGAACCAAACTTCTTCTCCTCTCAACAAATCACCATGGTTAATGCCAACATCAGAAGCAATTAACCTCTTCCAATACCACCACAGCCACCGCCACGGTAACAATTACAACGACAGTTATTTCCCGGAAAATGGCCTCATCGGGTCACTATCTCGCGAAGAAGGTCACATCTACTCCTTAGCTGTTTCCGGTGACATGTTATACACCGGTACCGATAGCAAAAACATAAGGGTGTGGAAAGAACTTAAAGATTATACCGGTTTTAAATCAAGCAGTGGTTTGGTCAAATCCATTGTTATATCCGAAGGAAACATCTTCACCGGTCACCAAGATGGAAAAATCAGAGTTTGGAAAATTTCTTCAAAAAATTCTAGAAATCATAAGCGTATTGGAAGCTTGCCAACTTTCAAAGACTATGTCAAAAGCTCGATGAATCCGAAGAATTACGTGGAAGTAAGGCGACGTAGAAACACGGTGAAGGTGAAGCATTTTGACGCTGTTTCGAGTCTGAGTTTGGATCAAGAAGGAGGATTGTTGTATTCAGGTTCATGGGATAAAACTCTCAAAGTTTGGCGCGTTGCGGATTTCAAGTGTTTGGAATCTATTATTGCTCATGATGATGCTGTCAACGCCGTGGTTGCTGCATTTCAAACCTATGTTTTCACCGGCTCAGCCGATGGAACGGTGAAGATGTGGGGGAGAGAACCCGAAGGAAAAGGGAAGAAAACGAAGCATGTTTTGGATAGGATTTTGTTGAAGCAAGAAAACGCTGTAACGGCTTTGACGGTTAACCATTCATCAACGATTATTTATTGCGGTTCTTCTGATGGATTGGTTAACTTTTGGGAGCGTCAGCAAAAGAATAACCTCACTCACGGCGGCGTTTTAAAGGGACACAAACTCGCAGTACTATGTCTCGCCGCGGCAGGGAACCTTGTTTTCAGTGGTTCTGCTGATAAGAATGTTTGCGTGTGGAGGCGCGACGAAAGAGGGGCACACATTTGTCTTTCTGTTTTGACTGGACACACTGGTCCAGTCAAATGCATTGCCGTTGAAGAACACGAGGAGGAGGACGATCGCGATGATCAACGGTGGATAGTTTACACCGGTAGTTTGGATAAGTCTGTTAAGGTCTGGCGCGTGTCTGAACATGCGCCAGAATTGAGATTGATGCAAGGTTGGAATTCTCCAATTGCACCTATTGGATATGAATCCCCCGCCATAGGATTGAATTATTCTTCACCAGGAACAATCAATAGAAGGCAGTTGCAAAAATAATATATTTAGATTTTTTTATTTTATTTTTAGATTCATGCATACACATGATTAATGAATTAATTATGTGTATTAATTTCTGTGTATGATGATGACAATTGAGGTTGAGAAAGATGGATGTGTGCATATACTAGCATTGAATGTACATACAAAAAAGAAAACTGATAATTAAAGAGTAAAGTTGAAATTAATTGAATGAATTGGTGGTGCCTACTGAAATGGGCCCCTGGAAAATGGACGGTTGGGATGAATAGTGACAGGAGGGTGTGGTTGTACCTGAAGAAATTGAAGGGACCAATTGGTTTCCCTTGTTGCAAGAAATAAGATGTGTTTGATTGAAATTGAAGATTGTTTGTTTGGGTGTGCTATTGAGTGAGATGGGCGTGGAAAGTTGCTTATAGCAGCCAGCATACCCTCAATGGGAGGGAGTAATGGTGGCCTTGACTCATTACAGGACATTTTAAACATAATTGGTATTGGACAAGGTTTCACTTTCTGTTATGCTGGGAGAGCAAGAGGACATTGAATCTTTTTGTTGTTATTGTTAAAATGAATATTCAAAGATTACCTTAAATTTGTTATTTAATTGTGGTTTTAAGGTACTAAGATCATGTCAGCAATCAAGGTTCCCGTTTCTTTGGGGTACTTGGATTGGGAGGGAGGGATCAATTAGATTCTCTACTCTTTTTTTTTGGCTTGTATATATTTGTATGTATACTTTTTGTAGTTGTGATTGTTTTATATATTTCAAGTTGTTTAAGCTTGCTCAAGATAGATGTGTTTTTCCCTTCTCTTGTACTCTCAATTAAGGTTGAGAAAGATGGATGGATGTGTGGATAAAAAGAAGTGTCAGTTTCTTTTTTGTTACAATATATGATACAATGTAGTTTTACAGGCCGAACACAATGTTCTTTTTTGTATTAGAGGCTGAAAGTGATAATTATATTTGCACTATTTTTTCTAAAAAAGGTAAATGGTTTTTTTTTTTTTTTTTTTTACAAATTAGTATAAAAAAAATGCAAGAACAAAAGAGGATTGTATCAAGGAGACTCCAACACATTTATAATCAAACAATTGATCCACGAATTTACTTATATTCAGTTTAGCTCTAGCTTTCTTTTTAGAAAAAAAAAATTATATTAACTAAGCGATGTCTAAAACCGACCCAAAACCGATGACTTGTGTGAGTTAGATCATGGGATTCATCAGAATAGGTCTTATGACGCATTAAACTATGAAACATATGGTCTTTAACGGATGTTATAATAGCTTAACTTGCATAAAAGAAGCTTATTGGACTTGGTGGAAGGTTGGGTACGATGATGAACCGTTAAAATCATAAAATGTAATAAATATTAAAAATTAAATAAATGTTTAAAGTCTACCAAAATGCAACCGGTAGTAGGTACAAGAATATAAAAGAGTGGATGGGGTGGCTTGTAACACCCTATTTCCCGACGATTGTTATTAAATAATAGGAATAAATTTAATAATTAGGATGTTACAAAACTTCACATGATATTACACAATGGCATATATTTTCCTTTTAAATAATAATTTCAACAACAGAAAACAATTCTCTATTCTCATTAATAAAAATTTCTCTTGTCATTCAACATCGAAGTAGAAATAACTATAGTTCTAAAGATT
>Ga0315915_1001227_pt1 | contig 30534 bp, 15 predicted proteins | sample MpolbnodulesMG_FD_207738 | JGI IMG/M metagenome (GOLD analysis project Ga0315915, IMG submission 207738) | Medicago polymorpha root nodule microbial communities from Los Angeles, California, United States - branched nodules | ecosystem: Host-associated > Plants > Roots > Nodule | place: USA... | reverse complement strand
ATTTAAATAAACATAAACATAACTAAACCTAAAACCATTCAATATAATCATCATTTCAATATAATTTGTGTGCAACATTTCAATCATAACCTAAACATCATTCAATATAATTCTCATAACCTAAACTAACCAAATAATCAATAAAATTGTTATTGAGACATTTTATCAAATACTTTGTGTGCAAAGTATCAAACATACTCAAAATGTGTTCATTTAGCACCATTCAAAACCACATTTTTATTATAAATCATGTAAACAACGTAGGCAACAACTACATTCATTTATCAATACATAAACTATACACGCAGTGATCAAATTGTCAATTCATTCATAAACCCTAACCACATGCAAACTACTCAATTTTTTTTAAAAACTTAACCTAAACAAACTAACATTAAGATTGCAATGGTTAATGGTACTTACTTGTGATATTGTGGGGATGATTGCCTTGCAATTCGTGAAAATGGACTTTGGAGAGAATTTGGGAAGCTTTTGAAGAAAAGAAGGAAACTGCAAAAATGAGTTTCTGCTCCTGTTTATGTTCAGCACGCTTCGGCAGTTAACTGCTGTCAGTTTTATTTTTTCTTGGCACTTAACTACCGAGGGGCATTCTCGTCTTTTACATATATTTCTCAGCCAAACCAAATGTGTCAACAACAAATTTCAGGATTATGCGAGGTTTATTTAGACCGGAGGGATTAATGTAATGAATTGACAGAGATTTGACTGAATCATTGCATTGAACGTGTTGTGTAAAAACAACGTGCATAATTTGGTCCGTTAACGAATATTCACTCACCCCCTCCAACCATCAAAACACATAAATAACACACCACCACCCATTACTCTAATCTCATCATAACAATCTTCTCAAAAACAACAAAAAAATAAATAAATTCAAAATGGTTGTTTCTTCTCTGTTTCATCCTTCATTCTCCACCCTCGTTTTTAACGCTCCAAAACCCACACATAATCGCACACTCACCGTCGCCACCGCCACCACCAACAACCACTCTCCATCACCGGATCTCGCCACCGACAACATCAAAGACATCGCCCGCCGTCACCCTGCCACTGCCAACAACTTCACTGCCAAATACGTCCCATTCAACTCCACCTTCGACTCTCCTGAATCCTACTCTCTCGATGAAATCGTCTACCGCAGCAACTCCGGCGGCCTTCTCGACGTCCACCATGACATCGAAGCACTCGCGAAGTTCGACGGCGCGTACTGGCGCAACCTCTTCGACTCGCGCGTGGGGAAAACCACTTGGCCTTACGGTTCAGGGGTATGGAGCAAAAAGGAATGGGTCCTACCAGAAATCCACCCTGATGATATCGTTAGCGCTTTTGAAGGTAACTCTAATCTTTTCTGGGCTGAACGTTTTGGCAAACAGTTTGTAGGCATGAATGATCTTTGGGTTAAACACTGTGGTAATAGCCATACTGGAAGTTTCAAAGATCTTGGAATGACAGTGCTTGTTAGTCAGGTGAATCGCCTCCGGAAAATGAACCGTCCGTTGGTCGGAGTTGGTTGTGCTTCCACCGGTGATACATCGGCTGCGCTATCCGCTTATTGTGCTTCAGCTGGAATTCCTTCGATTGTTTTCCTTCCGGCGAATAAAATCTCAACAGCGCAGTTGATTCAACCGGTATCAAATGGTGCATTGGTGTTGAGTATTGATACTGATTTTGATGGTTGTATGAAGCTTATTAGGGAAATTACTTCTGAATTGCCGATTTATTTAGCAAATTCGCTGAATAGTTTGCGAATTGAAGGACAGAAAACTGCTGCTATTGAGATTTTGCAGCAGTTTGATTGGCAGGTACCTGATTGGGTGATTGTACCTGGTGGAAATTTGGGGAATATTTATGCATTTTACAAAGGTTTTAAAATGTGTAAAGATTTAGGGCTTGTTGATAAGATACCAAGGCTGGTTTGTGCACAAGCTGCAAATGCAAATCCTTTGTATTTGTATTATAAGAATGGTTGGAAAGAGTTTAAAGCGATTAAAGCGGAAACAACTTTTGCTTCTGCTATTCAGATTGGTGATCCTGTTTCAATTGATAGAGCTGTTTATGCATTGAAGAATTCTGATGGGATTGTCGAGGAAGCTAGTGAAGAGGAATTAATGGATGCAATGGCACTTGCTGATTCAACTGGAATGTTTATTTGTCCTCATACTGGTGTGGCTTTAACTGCTTTGATTAAGCTTAGAAATAACGGGGTTATTGGAGCCAGTGAGAGGGTTGTGGTTGTTAGTACTGCTCATGGATTGAAATTTGCAGACAGTAAGATTGATTATCATTCTGGGAATATTGCTGGAATTGGTCGTTATGCTAATCCACCTGTTTCTGTTAAGGCTGATTTTGGTTCTGTTATGGATGTGTTGAAAGATTTTCTGTTGAGTAAAGCACCAAAGTAGTTTGTAGTACAAGGTTAATTTGGAGTTGTCGTTTTCACTTTTTCAGTTGTCCCTGTAGTACATGTCACTCTAGTTATACTTTGCTTGACTTGACAAGTTTGTGTTGACTTTTCATGTACAATTTTGTTCAAGTATCAGGGTTTGAGTTTATGAATGAACACATTTTACTTGTCAAATTTGGCTCTCTTGAGAACTACTTACACATTAAGTTGACTCCTGTTAAAAATTTAGTGCACTTGTTAGTTGTACTTTGATTAAGTTCTTCAAGGACAAGAACGAAGTAAGAGACAAATCCAGTGTCAACCATTTTATGTAATTAGAAAAATTAGTTACACTCGTATGTTTTACTTTGATTGAGTTTAAAACATCAAGAAAATACCAAACTTACATAAACAAGCTCTTGGAGCTGGTTTTTTTATTGTTTTTTTTTTTTTTGTAGTGTAATAATGATCTCATATTCTCTTGAAATAAACGTTGAGTTACTATAGCTTAGAAATGTATGAAAGGAACCACAGCCACCTTGGCCCCTCTAAAAAATTGAATCATGTAAGGTACGTGGAATGGATTTTGAGGTTATATCTATTCTATATTGTTTTTTTATTAAAAAGAAAGTGGATTGATTTTGAGGTTATCTCTTTGGGTCAAATGATTACGCTGTTAGTTTAACCATGAATTTTGTAAGATAATAATCATGCGTTAGCGTAACAGTAGTGGGTTGCCTGGTTAGTTTGCACAACAAGGGATATTTTTCATTTCATTTTACGTGTAAACTCATCAAAAAAGTAATATTTACATGTCAAATGAACCTTTGATAATTTTCATTTTTCTCAGTTAAAGTTAGGTGAGTTGAATCATGAAACTCAGCATGGTAGGCCTCGGGACACGGTATAAATATTATTTTTAAGACCACGACATTAGCTGCTGTGGTTGACGGTAAAGTTTCGTAATAATTGGAAGGTGTAAAATGAATGATACAGCAGTAATAGAATTCGAATAGCATCGGAACCTAACTTCGGTTTTGTTGCGAGTTTAGGGGGAAGGGAAGGAAAGAGGAGAAGAAGGTTTTAAGGGGTGGAAAATATGAGGAAAAATAGAGAAATCTTTTAAATTTTTTAAAAGAGTAGTTTTTTAGAGAATGATAAATTAATACATATGATTACTATATTTTTAATTTTAAAAATAATATAATAACATAAATTAAATTTGAAGAATTCATGTAAACTCTCCTCCAATATAATTTTTTAATTCCTCAAATGAGAAATGTTTTTATAAAGAAAAGTTAACCCCCCATAACCCTCCAATTTCCTCTATTTCTTCCACTTGCTTATTCCTTTTTTCCTAAGTCTTCCCCTCTCTTCGCCTCCAAACTCGCAAACAAAGCCTAAGGGTCATTTTAGAAAAATCGGGGAACTTGTAAGCAATATAAGAGACCTAAACTATAGTTTTCAGTTACAATGCCACTATGTTATCCAAGACCTTGATTAAGTGAAAAAAGACATGTGTCATCTCATCTAAACATTTATCGGTACTATGTTTAGTTTGTTATTGTTGGTTATTTCAGTTTTTTTTTTCTTCCGCAAAACAAAAAGTTTTTAGAGTTTGTTAACACTCAATAACTGAATTGTGTCAAGGATATGAAAGTATTTCACTGAACTAATCGTGCTTTTCTAAAACCTAATGCCTAACACATGTTAGCTTGAGTAGAAAAACGAACCTGCTATGGTTTGAGATATTTCATTTCATGCTGTTGAGGCAATCATTTGCACGTCTGTAAAATCATTCTCAACGTTTTTAACATTGGACAATTGCGTAGACTCAACTTTTTCTTTTCTGAATGACAAATGTAAGCATGTTAAATGTTACATTAGTATTTTCTTCTTTGTTAGAATTTAAACTATACAACATTGAACTCCTTTAATCCCTTAACTCAATCAAGTGAGCTATCCATCCATCCCGATTTGTGTAGTTATATTTTGGTTATTACAATTTAATTTATATATGATGTCAATGTATTTGTTTACATTGCAGTCAATCGTAAACATCATAAAAACAATTTGATTTTGATTATGATTACTTCTTAAACCATACATATAAACAGTTGTTATGAGATATTATTTTATAGTCACAAATACAAATGTATAGTGTTTGGGCACACACACATTACAAGATATTTTTTAATAATGAAAAAGAAATTGATAATAAAATGATTTAGTATTTCAAGAAAAGACACTTTATGTGTGAGTGACAAAACACTATTCGTTTGTGTTTGTGACTATGGAAGAATGTGCTGTTGTTATTTGTTGACAATGTACAGAAAATGTACCGAAAATGTGTGATTACCTAATGTTCAGAATCAAGATACACTTTGGCGCAAATATCAATTAGGATCACATCCGTTTTAACCGTTTTGTCCAACAAGAAGCATGATCCATAAATAGTTCAATTTTTAAATGCAATGACTATGAAGAATTCATTAATGAACAAGAAAACAGAATCAAAATACGCATACAGCCTGTCAAAGTCCAGCCAAACATTTCCTTCAAATCACTTAGTAGAGAAAGCATTAACAAGTTAATATCACTCAACAAAAAAGTAAAGATACAGAAATATCTAAATCAGGAATAATCATACAGCGATATGCTCTTATCATCTGATACACTAGCAAGCCGACCGCTTCGCACATCATTTCCTCCAGGTGGTCTAAATGCCACCCCCCACACTTGGTCCGTGTGGTTGCTCATCGTCTGCACAGACGCCCTCATGTTAAGATCCCATAGCCTAACAGTTCGATCACTTGAACCTGTGGCAATAGCTGCCCCATCTGGGCTCACATCCACACATAAAACCCAACTAGCATGTCCTGACATGGTCCCAACTAAGGCTTTTCCCTCAGCATCATACATGTGAACATTACCATCATCTGAAGCTGAAAACAGTAGCCTTGGATCATAAGGAGAATAAACAAGAGAACGCACAGGCATGAAGTGGCCTTCAAGGTGATGCAAAAATTTGGCTCGTTGCACATCAAAAACAGAAATGGTGCCATCCATTGAGCCACAAGCAAGTCGTTTTCCATCAGGGCTCCATGCAACAGATAGGACAAATTTCTTGCTGCCACTTTTGTCGCTGGGTTTGGGTCCTTCTACACGAGGAATCGATAGGGTGACAACAAGTTCCCACGTAGAAGTGTCCCAAAGATTGACTGATGCACTACCTCCACCAGCAACTGCTAGAATGGCACCCTGAAGGTTGAGAACTTTTAATGATTAAACAACTGCTGTGTGGCAAAAAATATTATCGATTCTGGAAGAAATTCTTGTTATATACAAGTGTCAAAAGGCATTGAATGACATCTCCTATGAATATTATGCACATAGATACTGGACCATGTATGGTTCACATAAAAGGGCACATATTAACAGTGAATTGACGGAACAAGGAATTAAATGGTTCTAGCAGCTTTCAGTATAAGAACTGAGGAATTTAACAATCCCCTGTATGCAATAATGGGCTATTCTGAGACTTGTTACATGCTTAAGTTAGTTGGATACATTCTTAACATAAAGTGGGTGATATATGTTTTAATTAAGATAACAGACATATAGGAAATCAGAGAATTAACCAATCAACTTCATGAGATATAGGTTTAAAACAAGCGAAATTTCCAATTGCAAACATAGGATTTAAACAAGTGAAATTGCCAATGGAAAACACACCAGTGCAGGACCAAAAAGAGAAAATTTCAATACGCATGCTACAAATGTGAAATCGTGGGTACCACAAGAAAATATTGGCAAAAATTACTTTAGGGCAGTTAGCCGGTTACTACTTGTTTTTGTTTCGTTAAGCCCATCCCAACAAAGATTTTAAAAAGTGGCAGGATTGGAAGCAAAATCCTTTCTCCATAAAACAGATGCATTTATATGAGAATGAAAGTATTATCCGTTGATTCATAACACAAGCATTTAGGGTATGTGTTATGGAGGGCTAAGGACTTGTTTGGATTGACTTATTTGAGTTTATCTATTTACATAAGCACTTGTGGGACTGTTTAAGAGAATTTATGAAAACAACTTATACATGTTCATAAGTTGTTTTCAACTTATTTTTACAAGTTCACCGATATAGCTTATGAAAACAGCTTATAACTTATACAAATACAATTTGACTTTATTTTATCATGTGTAATAAAAATAGCTTATTCATAAGCATATAAGTGCTCTGCTCATGGCATAAGCTGCAAATTAAACTAATTACCCAAACGGGGACTAAGTCAATATTTTGATATATATTTGAGATTTTAAAAAATTGAAAGAATAACAGTGAAAGATGATCATAATACATTTCAAATCATACCTAATTTATTTTTGTAAACATTTTATAGCTTCCTTAATTTAGAAAGGAAAAATAAATCCTCCCTTCTCCTCTCTTCCAAAACTCTCCATCAAAACATACCCTTAGATGAGTTAAGTCCTGATTTAGCCAACAGATATTTTCCCTGGATAACTTAGGACAAAACATAATGAAAGACACAGTTTTGTTGTTATCTTTTCCATTCTACTTTTCTAGTAGAACCAAAATGTACTACATTTTTACTTCATTTCCAATTCAATTCTAAAAATAGACCTAAAACTAAAAAGAAAACAGGTGGTTTAGTTCCATTCTAATTTCTAACATGTCAATCAAATACTATCTTAAGTTTACAAAAAATGCACCATGAATCTAAAACAAATATTATTTTTTTGTAACAACACAACCCAATTCTCTAGGATCTTCAACACTAAACTAATAGTTTTCATAATGTAAATTAGGTTTTAGTTTTACCACCAAAAATTTGGAAAGCAAAACATGTAGTTTATATTGATTGTATATATTTGAAGCAAATAGAGGGAATTGAATTACCTTGGGATCGAAACGCATTTGCCAGACTTCAGAAGGAGGAGCTTCAAGAGTAGCGACAGTGGCATTAGAATCAACATCAAAAACACGAACAAAGCTATCAAGAGAAGAAGAAGCGGCGATTGAGCCGAGAGGGTGAGCGGCGACGGAAGCGACGCCGAGACAGTGGCCGGTGTTGGTGCGTTCGAGAACAAGGTCATCGGATTTCCATAGGCGTACAGTTTCGTCGAGGGAACCGGTGAGGAGGAGAGGTGGTCGAGTGGCGGTTGCGGGTGCCCATGTGACTGCCCAAACGGAGTCGTCGTGAGCGTTGTCTATCGATTTGATTCCGGCGAGTTTCATTGCAACTATTCTTTCGTTCTCTACTACTACACACTGTGTAGTGTCGTGATGCAGCTTTTCAACTCTACTTCACTTCGTTGGGCCTCTCTCTATTATTTACCAAGCCCATTCACACATTTCTTGGGTTTTTTTTAGTTTGTTACATTTTTTTAAGAAAAATCACCAGAACTTGTTAATTTTTTTTACTTTTCTGTATAAAATTTTGAAGCTAAGAATAAATGATTAAATATGTTTGAGTTGAAGATGAATTATTCGACGGTATTCAAATTTAAATATCAACTTAAATAACTCTTGACTAAATTTTACTTAACAAGAAATTGTTTGGATTATTGAAATAAATCATAGTTTACTCAATAATAGAGATTAATTTCCACGGATTGAGAATGTAAATTTTTTATTCACTAAATAAATTTTTGTAGATTGTATTCAATTAATTTTTACTTGAATAAATATAGATGATTTTCTTTAAAAAAAACAGAATAGATGATTTAATCAAGTAAAAATTAAGAAAATTGATGCTGACACATTTGATAGAGCTGAAAAATACGAGTAAATTACTCAAATGTCCCTCAGCAGTTAACTGTCGAATTTGATTGAAACCGGCTGCAGTTAACTCCCGAGGAAAACCTCGGCAGTTAACTGCCGAAGTTTTGTTATAAGAACAGACCAGACATAGAAGTTTCCAAAACTCCATTGTTACGTTTTTGGTTCTCCTAAGTGCGATTTTCAGCCATTTCAAGTCATTCCAAACCAATTTCAATCACAAAAACAGGTAAGTTTTTTGAATCCTATTGCATTGTTGTTCTGTGGTTGAATTGTTTAATTTTTATTTTTTTTGTTAAATTTCGATTATATAGGTTTTATTAATTTTATGATTTTATGATATGTTAAATTTATGTTTATGTTTATTGTTTTGACGATTTGTTGTAGAATTGTTAAAATTGTTAGGTTTAGATTTTGATGAATTGTTGTGAAATTGTTTAAGTTTAGGTGTAGGTTTTGATGATAGTTTAGGTTTATGTTTAGGTTTTGATTTTATGATTTTATGGCATTGTTGTTTAGTTTAGGTTTTGATCGCCAATTTTTTTTTATGTAGATATGTCTCTGAATTAGAACCAGGGTAACGTTCAGGGTGATGACAAAGGAAAGAAAAATCGCCTATGACATGACACAAAATTGTCTGTGATGGTTCCGAATAAAAGAAGGGTTTGAAGTTTCCGGTGTACAATCAGTCGAGGTTGAGAATGAGCGGGAGGACATGCTATTTTGGTCCTCAGCCAAAAGAAGGTGCCCCATTGACCGTAGCGGGCAACCCGATTGACTTGTGTGACGAGGAAGAATGAATGTAATGGCTTCTAATGCCTAATTGTTTTGGATTTTTTTTTATGTTTTCTTTTTGTGTCGCGCGCATTTTGCTTGACATTATGGTACTTTAAATAAAATCGTGTTTTGAATAATTTCGATTAAAAATTGTGTATTCGAATAAACACTAATTAAGTCAAACGTGAATTCGATTAAAAGTTGCATAATGAATAAATAAATTCGAAAAGTGGTAAATTCATTCAAACTACAACAATTATCTTACCACTGAATGGGGTAAATTCAAACTTGCTAAGCAGCAACACTCTAGTATTCGTCCAACATTTCTACTGTTCTATTCAAAAGATTAAATTCTTGTTAGTCTTTGTTTAAATGACGGTATTCAAGTGTCAAAAGAATGAGGTCCAGTCCTTGACACTTCAATACCTTCATCCAAACCAAACTAACAAAAATTTAATCTTTTGAAAGGAACAATGGAAATGCCGGTCGAATGCTGAGTGTTGCCGTTTAACAAGTTTGAATTACCCCATTCAGAAGAAGATAATTGTTGTAGTTGGAAGACGCATTCCCTACCTAATCACGATCTTCTGGCGGAATCAGACACTTGATAATATCTTCAGTTGACCTCAACAACGTTACCCGCATATCTATCCACTGGAACATGCTGTGCTCCCAAAACATGCTCTTCACGTTTTTGTCGTTCGTTAATTCCACCCAAGTGAATGATACTCTTCCCTCGTCGAGCGTTGGACGTTTATACCGAACGTATTCCACCCTCCTCGTGTCTCTCGGGTTGACTCCTTGGTTGAATTCATTCAGTTGATCCTTGAGACCTCTCAACGTTACACCAAGGCACCGAACCTTCAACCTCTGAGGTTCTCCGCCGTTGAATTGTGCATGAACGTCGATCCACTCGACCATTGCTTCAAATCTACACAATAAGAAATTGAAAACGATCAATGAAAAACTCATTCAAACATTTCATCAAACACTTAGAGTGTGAATTATACATAAACCGTAAAAATAAAAAAATAACCCTAAAATGTTTTACCTAAAAAAAACATAAAAATAACCCTAGAATGTTTTACCTAGATTTTTTAACATAAAAATAATAAAAATAACCCTAAAATGTTTTACCTAAAAAAACATAAAAATAATGTAAAATATAACAATATTATTCAACTTATATCTACTCTTAAAATAAAACATATACTCTTCTTACATGTAAATCTACTTAAAAACTAAAATAAAAAAATAAATATAAAACACCAAAATAAAGAACAACTCTAAAATTATAACATAAACATCATGCAAACATTTTAACTACATTAATCAACTAACATCTACTCTAAAAATGAATTATAACATGTAAATCTACTCAAAAACTAAACTAAACTAATTTAAATCCACTCAAAAACTAAACTAATTTAAATCTACTAAAAACTCAAAAAAAAAAAAAATTTACAACTAAAATGTAAGTTAATAGCTTTATGATGACTTACACGTGATTTTGTTGAATAAATTTGGTAGGATTTGGTTGGGTTTTTTAGAGAGGTTTTGAGAGAGATTTGAAATTTTTTAGTAAAATGAGAGTAATAACGGATGAGAGAGCTTCTGCCAGATTTGTAGCAGAAACGCATCGACAGTTAACTGTCGAGGTTTTTCTCGGCAGTTAACTACAGCCGGTTTCTTCATTCTTCGGCAGTTAATGGAACTTTTTCGTCTTTTACACGTGTTTTTCAACCCTATCAAATGTGTCCCCATTTTAAAAAATTAAAGGGCAAAACACAAATGTTTCTGCTCCCCGTGGTAAATTGGTAGATTAAAGGCCGATAAAGGTGAAGGGAAACCCTAGAATAGCTTGGCAGCCTTGCGAAGGCTTAAACCCCAAATCAGGTTAACGCCAGTTGCAGAACAGAGCCATCGTTCTGCTTCACTGTGCATATCAGAGCAACCTTAAAACTAAGACTATGGTTTGGTTTCAATGTGAAGATTGTGGAGACAACCTCAAAAAACCTAAGTTACCCAGTCACTTTCGATCATGCTCCGCCAACAAGGTTCGTTCTTGTTCAATTCATGTTCATTTCACTAATTAATTAATTAAACGATGCTTACTTCTTCCGTTGTTTATGCTATGTAGCTTTCGTGCATTGACTGTGGACAAATGTTTGGTCGAGACACTGTTCAAAACCACACACAGTGTATTACAGAAGCGGTGAGAATCACCTTTATGCCTTATTTTTGTCAATTAATTATAGATTAGCACCCTGTTTGGATAAACAACTTAATTTGCACCTTATAGCATAAACACTTATCACCTGTCACCATAAGCTGTTTTCATAAGTTATAAGTTGTTTTCATAAGTTTTCCCCAACAGTCTCACAAATACTTATGCCAGTAAGTAAGCTCAAATTAGTCAATCCAAAAAGGCCCTAGGTTGTTACACTTGAACCTATTTTGAATTTAGCTCTCTAAAATGAGAAAATCAAAGTTTCTTTTTATTTATTTTTTTTATTTTAAGAAACTCACAATTTTGTTATAATGTACCTCTAATATCCATCCTTAATTTGTTAGTCAATGGTTGATAATACTTACTTCAACTCTAGAGGTTTACTCACCTCTAAAGTTGTTTCCCCCCTTAATTCAGCTTCTCAAGTGGTTGGACTTTTGTAAAAAGAGTACCTATCTGTTGTGGGATGGAGTTTACTCAATGCTATTTCTTTGGTTTTCATCAATGTGGCTAGGATCTTGTTCAAAGTTTCCTTTAACTTAGGATTATCATTTCTTCCTCATATCATTATAGTCATGGAGTTAAGATTGTTCACTCACCTTTTAACTACTTTAGGGCATTCTAGTTTCTACTGAAGGCATAAAATGTATTTCTGAGATATCACTTCTAGTATTTAACTTGAATAAACTATCAATTTGGTCCATAAACTATCACTCTCTCTCATATTTGGTCCCTGAACTTTGAAAATGAAATCAAAAGTTCCTAAACTACTATCAATCTACCAAATTAGTCCCTAAATTATCACTCTTCTATTTTGAAAGTAGTTGGGGGACTGACTTGATGATTTATATTATGTTAAGGCTGTTTGTTATATTTCAATCATTCATGGACCAAATCAGAGAGAGAGTGATAGTTTAAGAACCAAATTGATGGTTTATTCTATTTGATTGCACTGTATTAGTCTGGTCTACATTTAATTTTGCCAGCATGTTGAATTTTTATATTAAGTTCAAACTTTAAAATGTACAATGATCTTTTTTTTTTTTTTTGTTGTTGAGAGAGAAATATACAACAATCTTGTTTTCTTCACTTCACTGGCTCATTTTGCTTCGATTTTCAGGAAAAGTATGGTCCAAAAGGCCAAGGAAAAACTTTGAATGCTGCAGCTGCCAAGCCTGTCAAAGATGGCAAACAAAGGCCAGTAGTTGATATTAATGTGGGTTTATCTGAACGTCCTCCATGGTTCTGTAGGTATATACTCTATGTGATACACTTCCTAGCTAGCACTGTAGTCACTAGTGACATTCAAATTACATAGCAAATGTTATTTGAGATGCTGTATTATGTTTTAAAAAGTTATATGAGAGAAACATAATTATCATGGTCTACATATCCTGTTCGGATGGGAATTGGGCTTTTAAGTCCTTGCATTCTTGAGTCCACCTATTATTTCTTATGGTCCATGCGATCATAAAGGGGGCAGGACAACTGTCTAATTCTTTTATGTAAATGTAAACATAGGATGTAGAAAAGTTAGCTGGGCCTTTTTTAACTTATGGTTGAATTATGTAGTGGCCATGCTTACGTTTAATGTAAAATCATATGAATCATACATAGGCATTGAACCTTTATTTTTTAAAGCAAATGGGTGTTTGAGGTATAATTCTCTCTATTACAATACTTACAGATGTAAATGATATTAGTCTTAATCAGTTAAGAGTCTAAACCGGTTATTAGTCTGCAAGTCTCTTGTGGATCAAGGTCTGTTTGTGAAAGTGCATGATATTAGTCTTCATCAGTTAAGAGTCTAAACCAGTTATTAGCTTGCAAGTCTCTTGTAAATCAAGGCCTGTTTGTGAAAGTGCATACTAGTAGAGTTCTAAATGCATTTCTTAGTTTAACTGGTTACATTTATTCTTTGAATAATTTGCACTACCGCGTGTTATTTACTTTTTTTCCTTTTTAAAATTTTTCGATTGTGAATGTTATGAGTGTCAGCTGCCAAAAACGGCATATTGTAGTGTCTGAGACTATTTTATAAGAAAAAAGCAAGAGATGATTCTCTTTACCAATTTTTGTTTTTCTTCTAGATATTATGTCATTCTTATGGTTTGATCTTATTAATTATGCTCTAATTATTTGTTGCTTTGCAGTCTTTGCAATACAAAAGCTACAAGTAAGCAAGCACTTCTTCTCCATGCTGAAGGAAAGAAACACGGGGCGAAAGCCCGAGCGTTCCATGCTTCGAAGCAACCACCAGTCCAGACAGATAATTCTGCCTCTGATGCAAAGGATGCAGTGGAGACGGCTTCTAATGGTATGACAAAAGATGACAAAATTGCAGAGCAGCCAAAGTTGCACGAGTCTTCTGAACAAAATAACCTGAAACCGGGGAATGAAGTTTCTTCTGAAAAGAAAAAGAGGAAACGTGAAGCATTAGAGGTCGACGTTATTAAAAAAAGCAAGAATGACACATCAGTTGACACGGAAAATGGGGAAGTAATTCAGGGCGAGAAGGCAAGAGAGAGGAAAATAAAGTGGAAGAAGTTTATCAAAGCAGCCTTGAAATCTGTATGTGTGTTGAATTTTGGAACATCCTTTCTTGTTTTCTGTTTATTCTAAGCATGGTATGGTCATATAGAGATAGTGAGTGACTTTTAAGGCGGACTCAAGTATAGTTTCTGCAATTGCATTTTTAATGCACTTCCCATAAAATTTATCGTGTTTTTTTATATTTTTTTGTCCATGTAATTTTCCTACGGTAGATAGTGTCCTTATTGTTTTACTTGTGGCAGCATCCTGATGGATTGAAGATGAAGAAACTGAGAAAAGTTGTTTTCAAAGCACTGCAGGAATCTAGCATTGTAGTAAATGAAAATGAATTGAGCGAGGCGATTGAGCAGAAGGTATGTCATTGTCCATCTAATCAGTTGTGTTTCTGTTAAATTGTCCTTTAGTAATAATTTTAATAAATAATGTCAATTTTCTTATGTTAAACTTTTCCTTGCTTCCAGATAAACTCCAGCTCCAACTTTGCAGTTGAGAACAAGTATGTGCGATTAGTGGCCAAAGATTGAACATTCCTGCTGGAGATGCCATGACCAAGAGTCGTTAATTTTGTCCGCAATTGTTTGACAAATATTTATCCCTCAAAAGTATCTCCTAGATTTTTTTTGTGAACGGATAATTTATTGTTGATTGGTGCAAAATTCAGTTAATATCTTGTAGTAAAACAAAAGAGAATATTTAGACGGAGATTCTGTTGGTTTGTATGCTCAATTACAAGTAATCAGTCATTGAGTTTTTTGAACACAGTGATGTGGGTGCTTTTATGGCCAATTGTACTAGAGAGCATGATCAGATTTTTACTTTGTTTTATTCTATTTACTTTGTTTTATTGTCCTTTTATAGGTGCAGCTATTCATATCTTACAGTTTAACATAATAAACATTACTATATCAATTATTAATGTAATATTTTAAATGTACCAACAATGAATTGGTTCAAGTGGTAAGCAAAAGCAACTTGAACCCCTTAAACAAATGGGAAAATTGCTGTTGACACATTTGATAGGGCTGAAAAACACGAGAAAATTACTCAAATGCCCCTCGACAGTTAACTACCGAATTTTGACTGAAACCGACTGCAACCGACTGCAGTTAACTGCCGATGTTTTGTTATAAGAACAGAACTGACATAGGATTTTCCAAAACTCCATTGTTACGTTTTTGATTCTAATAGGTGCGATTTTCTGCCATTCCAAGCCAATTTCAAGAACAAAAACAAGTAAGTTATTTGAATCATATTACATTGTTGTTTTGTTGTTGAATTGTTTGTTTTTTTTTTTGTTGTTAAATTTCGATTATATAGGTTTTATTGATTTTATGATATGTTAGATTTATGTTTAGGTTAGAATTGTTAGAATTGTTTAGGATTAGGTTTAGGTTGTTATGAATTGTTATAATTGTTATAGAAGTTTTATTGAATTGTTAGGTTTAGGTTTTGATGAATTGTTGTAGAATTGTTAAAATTGTTTAGGTTTAGGTGTAGGTTTTGATGATAGTTTAGGTTTAGATGTAGGTTTTGATGATAGTTTAGGTTTAGGTTTAAGTTTTGATTTTTTGATGTTATGATTTTATCTCATTGTTGTTTAGTTTAGGTTTTGATCGTCAATTTTTTTTTATGTAGACATGTCTCAGAATCAAAACCAGGGTAACGTTCAGGGTGATGAAAAGAAGAAAGAAAAATCGCCTATGACATGGCACGGAATCACATGTGATGGTTCCGTCAAAAAGATGGATTTGAACGTACCGGTGTACAATCAGTCGAGGTTGAGGAGGAGCGGGATGACATGCTACTTTGGTCCTCAACCAAAAGCAGGTGCCACAGGGACTGTAGCGGGCAACCCGATTGACTTGTGTGACGATGAAGATGAATGAATGTAATGGCTTGTAATGCCTAATTGATTTGGATCTTTTTTTATGGTTTTTTAATATGTCGCGCACATTTTGCTACATTTTTCTTGACATTATGGCGCTTTTGAATAAAAATTGCGTTTTGAATAATTTCAATTAAAGTCCTGTTTTGAATTTTGAATAATTGTGTATTGGAATAAAAACTAATTAAATCTAACGTGAATTCGAATAATTAAAATTGCGACAACGTGAATTTGAATAAATAAAATTGCGACAGCGTGAATTCGAATAAAAATTGCGTATTGAATAAATTCGAATAAAATGGTACATTCATTACATTCGGGAATGCACCTTCCAACTACAACAATTGTCTTGCCTCTGAATGGGGCAAATTCAAACTGGCTAAGCAGCAAGACTCCAGTATTCGTCCAGGAATCCAGTATTCGTCCAGAAGTGCTTTTGTTCCATTCAAAAGGTTAAATTCTTGTTGGTCTTGGTTTAAAATGATAGTATCCAAGTGCCAACGGAATGAGGTCCAGACCTTGACACCTCAATACCATCATTTAAACGAAGCCAACAAGAATTTAACCTTTTGAATGGAACAAAAGAACTTCCGGGCGAATGTTGGAGTCCTGCCGATTAACAAGTTTGAATTGCCCCATCCAAAGTAAGACAATTGTTGTAGTTGGAATGTGCATTCCAACTACAACAATTGTCTTACCTTTAAATGGGGTAAATTCAAACCCGCTAAGGAGCAGGACTCCAGTATCCGTTCGGCATTTCTATTGTTTCATTCAAAAGATTAAATTCTTGTTAGGATTGGTTTAAATGACGGTATTCAAGTGTCAAAAGAATAAGGTCCATTCCTTGACACTTCAATACCTTCATTTAAACAACCCTAACAAAAATTTAATCTTTTGAAAGGAACAATGGGAATGCCGGACCGATGTTGGAGTCCTGCCGTTTAACAAGTTTGAATTACCCCATTTAAAGGAAGACAATTGTTGTAGTTGGAAGGTGCATTCCCTACCTAATCACGATCTTCTGGCGGAATCAGACTCTTGATGATATCTTCAGTTGATCTCAGCAACGTTACCCGCATATCGATCCACTGGAACATGTACGTTGTGCCCCCAAAACATGCTCGTCACATTTTCGTCGTTCTTTAATTCCACCCAAGTGAATGATACTCTCCCCTCATCGAGCGTTGGACGTTTATACTGAACGTTTTGCACCCTCCTTGTGTCTCCGGGTTGACTCCTTGGTTGAATTCATTCAATTCATCCTTGAGACCTCTTAACGTTACACCAAGACACCGAACCTTCAACCTATGAGGTTCTCCACCGTTGAATTGTGCATGAATGTCGATCCACCCGACCACTGTTTCAAATCTACACAATAAGAAATTGAAAACAATCAATGAAAAACTCATTCAAACATTTCATCAAACACTTGAAGTGTAAATTTTACATAAACCCTAAAAATCATAAAAATAACCCTAAAATGTTTTGACCTAAAAAAAACATAAAAATAATGTAAAATATAACAAAAATATTCAATTTATATCTAATCTTAAAATAAATCATATACTCTTACATGTATATCTAATTAAAAACTAAAATAAAAAATAAATATAAAACACCAAAATAAAAAATAACCCTAAAAATCCTAAACTATAACATAAACATCATGCATACATTTTAACTAAATTAATCAACTTATATCTACTCTAAACATGAATTATAACATATAAATCTACTCAAAAACTATAAAAAAAAAAAAAATCAACTCAAAAACTACAAAAAAAAAAACATTTATAACAACTAAAATGTAAGTTAATAGCTTTATGATTACTTACTTGTGATTTTGTTGAATAAATTTGGTTGGGTTTTTTGGAGAGATTTTGAGAGAGATTTGAAATTTTTTTAATAAAATGAGAGTAATAATGAATGAGAGAGCTTCTGCCAGATTTATAGCAGAAACGCATTGGTAGTTAACTACCGAGGAAAACCTCAGTAGTTAACTGCAGCCGGTTCTAGTAAACTTCGGCAGTTAAGTGCCGAGGGGCATTTGAGTAATTTACTCGTGTGTTTCAGCCAACCAATATATGTATACAGCAATTTTATAGCCACAACACATGACAGTAACTTTCAGTACATAAATATCATAGGGTACCTAAGGTAGTAAAATTTTCCAGTGCTGAAGCAATTAATTTCCATCACATGGTCATTCATACATGCAAAAACAGGTGAGCTGGCTTGCTCTCAAAACCTTAGGTTGCTATAATTTGCAAAAGCAATAAATTTAACATTCACAGTGATTCTTATATATCTAGCTACCTGAACTTGAAAGCAGTAGATGAATCCAAATGGGTATACATGAACCCACCACATGTGCCTCTGAAAAGCATCAGAAAGAAAGTTCTTACCTGTTGATACATATTATTTCATATATAGTGGTAAAACGCGGGTTTGTCTTTTGGCAAACTAATAGTGACTTCTAACTGTTTTGTATGATTGAATTCTAAATAAAGCTTTCATTTTAGGGGGCATCTTTCAATTCTCACTTTGTTACCAGGTGCCACATTATAGGGGCCCTCTTTCTACTACCATCAAATATTGCTAGATTCCCATGCACCTGGAATAATTATGTATACATTCATTCACACAATCTCATCCGTTCAATCTCAATTCAATACATACAAAAAAAAAAGTGATACAGTGGCCGATTTAGCGACCAACTTAAAGATTAAAAAAAGTCAAAATTTTCGCTAATATTAGCAGTAGTGTTTTGACGACACTACTGCTAATATTAGCAAAAATCGAAATTTTAATTGTGATTAGATAATTCATTCTTATTCTAATATCTCAAAACAGGTCTAAAATACAAAGTTTAAACATCGACCTCCTAATCAAGATCAAATTATCGAAATCTCCAATAACACGATTGTGTGGTAGGAGGAAAACTATTTCCTTAAATATGGTTCAAATCCCCTTTTGAATGAGTTGTAAAATGATCAAAAGTTTTGAATCCTTGTGTATCATAATTGGGTGAGGATTGATACACATGTGCATACAAAAAGAAAACATTTCCATGAAAAGAGGAAATGTGACATAAGACATGCAACCGTGTTTGCACTGCATGTGCATGCATGCCATTCATCATAAATGATACGTTTACAGCTGAGGGTCAAATTCCCTTTTGTCAAAGTTGGAATAAGTCTATAATAACGTGAAGAATAAAAATGGAAATTTATCATTCAAATGGAAGAATAAGAAGCTAAAACTGTTTTCCTTCAGGTTCCATTTTCCTTTTGTCATAGGGTTCTGCCATTGCTACCCTGTAGCTTTCTTCTTCCAGCTCAGAATTCATGGTGCCTTGTCCTTTCTCTAGATGCTAGATTCATCTCAATGTGAAAAAGGTAGGTACCCAAAAGCTTATCACGGAAGATTAGAGGTCAAATATATTGGAATCTAAGCAAACCTATATGTTGGTTCCACCTTTTGTTGAAGTCTTAATTGATTTTACAGGGGTACAATATCAGTTTCATGAAAATCTGGGGCCAAAAATAGCAGTTTCACAAAATCCGATGCGCAGTCGGAATTTTAGCCTACTTTTGCCTGAGGCCAAAAATAGTTGTTTCATGAATTGATTTTGACATATTTAATATTCTCGAATAGAATTGATTTTGCATATGAAACATTATACTTACAGACACCTATAATAGTTTAACATAATAGAATAATTAAATGTAACCACATATGTTAGGATATTAACTCACTTCTATACAATTAGAAATCAACTTAGTTTATATAACATAACACAGTTGAAAAACAAGTTCAACCTGTCCAATTAACTCTGTAATAAAACTATTAATGTCAAGTCTCGTGAACATAGCTCAGTTGGTAGGACAATACATTATTATATGCAGGGGTCGGGGTTCGAACCCCGGACACCCCACTTATTCACCTTATTAGGTGAATTCTAACCACTAGACTACCTGACCAAAAAAAAAAACTATTAATATCAAAATTAACTCTAAAAAAACTATTAACTTGCTGATATAAACTAAGTTGACTTCTAATAGTATAGGTTTGAGTTAATCTCCTAACATATGTCAATGTCAATTCGGACATCGGAGACGTTTTCAATCTAAGATATCGGTGCTAACAATTTAGAGCTTTTGGATCGATTCTAACTTAAAGCTACAATTTAGAGCTTTTGTCTCTATAATTGATCTATAGCCACAATTTTTTTTTTTCAACCCACTTTTACATAAATAAATCTAAACATAAGCCAATTTTCAGTCAACAAACTTTTAGTTATAATCAGTTTTGGAGAATCAATTACATAATTTACATTCAAACATAACCAAACACATATTGAAAATGAAGAAGGGTAATTTACTTTTAGACCAAAAAATTAGTTTTTTTCCACTCAATCTGATGTGTTATTATTTTTCCTTCAAAAAATACTTTTTAGTCAAAAGCTTGATTTTAGTAATTTGGTTTGGACAGAGACAGAAAAGTGCTGTTGGAGAGAAATAAAAGCCTTCACAGTATAATTCTCTCATTTATTACAAAAACTTTTATTTGTTACTTTTTTTAGGGGAAAAACTTTTATTTATTATATTCTCATATTAAAACTTAGTATATATTAATAACATTACACCAAGAATAAAAGGGACCTCATGATGTACTAATAATGTTCAAGACAACCATTCTTGTATAAAAACCACTATAGGGGTTACCAACCCTACAAATCCTTCTCTCCTCTCTTGTATCTACCAAATTTTTTCCTAACATACTCTTGAGTTTGATTTGATTGAGTACACTTCTTTATCAAGCACATTAAAATATAGCCATAGCTGCATGAAACACACAACAATCACAATGACTTTTTATCTCTTCTTCCTCTTCATCACAATGCCCCTCATTGTATTTTGTGATGTTGAAATGCCTTCAGGTAACAGAAACAAACCTCTTTTGCTTAATTTTCTCTCTTTATAATGTCAAACATTTTCATCATGTTTGCAGGTTCTTCAACACAGATTTTTCATTCTTTCCATGAAGACAAAAATGGTTCCCTAACAGTGTCAGAAAAAGTAGAACATGCACACTACACCTCTAGAAAATTTTGGTTTCATGGTACACAAAAGCAATTCTTTCATTCATTCATTTTTTTTTATTATTATTATTTTATTTATAAATAAACCATCAATTTATTATATAAACTATCATTCTCGCAATTCTAAAGTATATAAAATCTATCACTTTAGTCTCTGCTATTAAGATGTTACGGACTAACATGACCGAAATTCACATGCTTTAAGGACTAAAACGACAATTTCATATATTTGATACTCGTTTATTTTTTTTTAATTAGGTTCTTGCACAAAAAGAGACATTAGTATCTCACAAAGCAAAGGTTCAACTTCTGGAATTCCACAATACATTGTGCAAATTGTTAACACTTGTGTTTCTGGATGTGCTCCTCATGATATCCATCTTCATTGTGGCTGGTTTGCTTCTGCAAGAATAATCAACCCTAGATTGTTCAAGAGACTCTCTTATGATGATTGTTTGGTGAATGGAGGGAAGCCTTTAACTTCTAGCCAGATTATTAGATTCACTTATTCTAATTCTTTTATGTACCCTCTTGCATTCAAGTCTGCTAGATTTTGCTGAGTCCAAAATATAATTCCAAAAGAATAAGAAGAATATGACATAAAGTTCAAAAATTATTTGTCCCTTATTTATATTAACAAGAGAAATTATACAACTCTTGTTTAAGCTTTATTTAACTATAATATGTCATTTTGATATATAAAGTAAAATGTACCATGGTCTTACTATTGTACTTTTCATCATGCCCTAATACTTTCCATTACTTAGAGAATTTTTGAATTTCCAAGTTAAAAAAAATGTGTATGTCGACGTTGTAGCATAATGTTGCATTGAACACTTGGTGCAATGTGTCTGCCTCTCTTTTATCTTATAATTACAAACAAGTAGACATACACATAGGTAAGGGAGAGAGTTGTCTTTTGTCTGTGTGTCTTGAAGCTTAGTATGATTATAGGCAGTATAGTCCTGAGAGTCAGTAGAGGGTTAGACTCAAACATAGAGGAGAAATTGACAACACCATGCAATTAATCACACAAAATAAGTGCTTTCATTTTCCATTTTCTTTGCTCTTTGATCACTGGTCTTCATTGTAGAAGGTAGTTGTGTGTCAGAGTTTAGCAATAACACTTCATAGCTCTTTTAAAAATCAAACATGGAAGAATGGATTTTTTTTACCTTATCTTGGGTTAAGTAATTTTTACCTTTTGCATGGAAATATGGAATGGTCAAAATTTGTGTTTTTTCTTTTCTCAATTATGAAGAGGAAAATCTATTTTCTTAATGAATTAGGTCAATTACAAACTTTTTCTGACACATATTTTATTTATTAAAATTTATATCGGCTAGTAAAACTGATTAAGAATTTCTTTTGTCGATAATAAGACTCATTTGAATTTCAACCAATAAAAAAGTGTTCGGAGAAAAATGTTTCTACCACCCTCTAGAGTGTGCTTCATTTGGTAAGAAAATCTAAACCATAAGAAAAAGTTTTTTTTTTTTGCATTAGAAAAAGATTGAAATGTCTATATTATTATTATTATAAATCATGTGACATCATATTTTGATCTAACTATTGAGAACCATGATAACCTGCAAATAGACACACACGTACTACACTTTGAATGCATCTCTAGGTCTTATATATAGAGGAATTGTAGGCTCAACAATTACTCAATAAATTTAGCAATTACTAAATCTGTTGAGGTGGGAAGAAAAAGGTTTTGGTACCGATTTCTATATGTTCCTTTGTGATTTATGAACCATTAAAACTTGACAATGACATTACCTATAGGAGAAGTAGGAGGGTAAAGAAAATACAAAATTCGTGAAAGAGATAGATTGCACCCCCTATTCAAGTATACGTCTCCTACACATGAAATGGAAATAATAGTTTTACTAGTTTTATTTGAGCTAGCTAGTTCTAGTCCATTTGTTACTAACAATTTGTGAATTGAAACAAAAATGAACCGTCATCTCCGTCTAATAGTTTTCGATGCATTGATCAATGAATTCTGCTCTTTACCTAACACGTTTTGCTCATTTCCAACTGAAATTCTAAAATTACCCCTACTTAAAGTAAACTCAAGTTTGTTTTATTTCAACTTTTGTATTGCAGAATTGGATATTAGCTACTGTAATTCCAATTGAAAGTGTTGTATGCCGAATTCAAAATTGGATATGACCATCAATTTCGTTGGAATTTCAGCCCATGCCCAATTAAAAGTGTTGTATGCGACAGAATTTGCTTCATATTTCGTTGGAATTTCATCATTAACAAGGTTTTTATGTGAAGCTTGGATATTGCCGAATCCAAATAATAATCAAAACGTGAAGCTTTCATCATTATGCCGAATCCAAATAATAATCAAAATTTGGATATTGCCAAATGGGATTATTTATGTGAAGCTTGTGACTGTCGAGTATGGTGGTAATGGTGTTCCTTGTTCTAGAACGATGAGTTTTGCTTGAGAGAGAGGGGAAATGACTAGGAAGAAAAATACAAAAATTGAAAGAAAACCAATGTGAGTTAACTCACTTGAAATTCAGTATACATTTTCAGCGAGGGGCATTTTGTTCGTTGGGTATGAGCAAAACATGTTGGGTAAAGAGCATAATTCTTGATCAATCCCTTCTTCATTTCTTAAAAGATAGAGATGAATCCATTAATAAAAGACATAGATATCATATCTAAGTTGGTAGATACATTTTATATAAGGATCGGAGTTCAAACGTTGAATCTCAACTTATTTATCTTAGAGATGAAATTTTAGCCACTATGTTACTTGACAAAATAATAAAAGACGTAGACACAAAAGATATATTTACAAGATCTATTATTAAAGGAGTTTTAGAACATCCACAATGGAGTTTTCTCACTTGAGTGCTTAAGCAGATTTCACGTATACATGAGTCATTTTATATTTTTTTTTATTGTTAGTATTTGATAAACATTCAATCTCTTCAATCCAACATTTTAAAAAAATTATTAAATGAGTTACACCAATAACTCTACATCATTACACTTAAACAATATTAATTTATTTTAATATAGAAAAAATGCACATGCCACAGGTGCGGATAAGGTGTGTGTTTATTAAAGCACCTTCAATCAGTAAGCACTGTTTTTTTTTCCTCTTTCCAATGAGACTTCTATGATATTATTTTAAATTTAATTAGATAAGATCATATCATTATAGATGGTCTTACACTATAAATCAATCATAGTTATCAAATTAGTAGAAGTATTTGATTTTTTTTACTGTAATGACTTCTAAAGTCATACACATGGTTGACGTGAATTGTGATGTGCTTACATTAACGATGAATGAAATTAAGTTTTTTTTAAAAAATATGACAAAACTTAGATGGAATTTCCTCAACGGCTTTTTTTTTAGGAAAATGATAGGTTTACCACTCCATTTTGTACACACTTTGTACACTTGCTTATGTGGCAGGGGTATTTTTCGTATTTTCACCTCAACCCCACTCTCTTTCCTCTCATCCTCGTCTCTTTTCGACAGAGATCTTATATCCCTCTCTCTTCTCTCAACCGCTTCACCCGCCGTCGCCCCACCACCACCGTTGCCCCACCACCACCGTTGCCCTCTACCTCTGCTCACCCACGGTCGTCTTATTGTCCTCTTCCTCCCTATCGTTCTGTCTCCCTCACCTCCGTCCATCTTTCTTCCTCTCTCCCCACGACCCTTCGTCACCACCACCTCCATCCTTGCCTTCAGATTTCACAGCCATCAACATCGAACGCCGACCTCACCTCAGATCTCGCCATCGCCTTAGATGCGCCACACGCTCGTCCGTCCACCACACAAAACTCCATCCATCACCCCCAAAGTCGCACGCCGTCACAGATTTGAGAGATGAGAGAGAGAGAGAGAACGTGTACGACAACGATGAGAGAGAGAGGTGACAGAGTCATAGACTTGGACGGGGAGGACGACTCTCTCGTCGTCGTTATCGCAGGAAACGGAACAGGGTGGTGGTGGTGGCTAGTGGAGGCGAAGGCTATGTGTGTCTGTGTCTGTTTTTTTTATTTTTAGCGTTCATTTTATTATTATTATTTTATATTAAATTGTGCCAAATAAAGGGTGTAGAAGGGTGAGATTGCCACATGGGTGTGTCAACCTATCACCACTCTTTTTTTATGACTCTTAACTAACTATGATATCTTTAGACACAATTTCCTCAAAGTTTGTTATGATCACAAAAAATGTATTAAAAGTTAAGAATCATGTAAAAAGTACACAAAGTAATCCACCTAAATATTGTTTGATCTTAGCTTTGTAAAAGCATTGATTAAAAATTGAATAAAAAATATATGTTTTGTTTTGAAAATAACACATTTTCACATTTTAAAATGTACAATACACAAGTCAACCATCAATACAATATTGATTGAAATTAAATAAGATCCAAAGAAAATTAATGAAAAATAATATCGAATTTTTTTAACAAATAGGTTGAACAAATATAAGAAATTATTAAAAAATAGAACCTCAAATGAAAATTAAAAATAACAAAATCATCGTCTCATTAAAACATTTTTGTTAAATTTTAATAGGGTTATTTTTTTATGGCTATTAATTAGGGATATTATCGATTTAAGAGAATTTATTCATTTTTTAAAGTCATAAACATTCTAAAAATTTACCAACAAAGAAAGATATATATCCCTAAACAAAAGATATAGTAGAATGGGCGTTAAACTCTCAAATGTAGCGAACCAAAATTTGAATTTGATCCAAAGAATTTTTATTTTTTTTTAAGGAATTTAATCCCAAGATATATTTATATTTAGTTTGTAACATGTTTTTAATATGATTGCTTTTCATGGAAAGAACCTATGGAGCAAAAAAAATTATTAAAAAAAACTTGAGAACACTTGAATGAGATGATAATATATCTTTTTCAGCTTAATCGGAGGTCTCGAGTTCGAACTTCGAATTCAACCCTTGAAGTGTACCGGTATTAAATCTCTTGAAGAAAGTTTTGCTAACTTTTTCAGTTTTACCCATCGGCTTAAGTAATTAATCTCTATAGTCATACGTAGAGATGTTATGTTCACATAAAAAAAAATAAGGCAACAAAAGAACATTGTATTTATCCATCCTCCAAAAAATGCAACTAGGCATGTTCGTTGAAGATAATGGCTAGTCTGAGATTTTTCTGCACCACAAATATCTCTGTCTCAACAAAACACAATGGTTCTTCTAAAACTCTTTTTTACACTCTCTCTTATATCTATCTATGTATCTAACATACTTATGAAATGAATGTGCTTAATTCCAGTGAAAGTGGATAAGAAGTGTGTTGTTCATCAGAAGGTGAAGAACCTCATCAACACTTTGGAGCTTCCTTCCATTTCATCATCATCATCATCATCATCATCAACTCCACTTGAGTCTCTCCAGAGAGGAAATTGGGTGAAGCTCATTTGTGGTGCAAGTTTTGAGGATGTTGTTGATATCAGAAATCTCAGTTTGGTTTACACTCTTGCTGGAGGTAATAATGTAGTAATAAGCTCTACAAAAAAATTTATTGTTTAGTTTTTCGTTTATAATACTAATTTATTTGACCTTATAAGTATGTATGTAGCAAGTGTGAGTTAGAACGGAAAAGTGAATGTTAAACAATATATAAGTGAGATGATCCATAAACTCAATTTCTTATGGTTTTGGATAAAAATGCGGTGTGGATGATCAGGGGCTTCACTCATGACCCAACAATGAGGAACAAATTAAGAGTATGTTTTAGACGAGGGTTTTGAAAGACTTTGTCTATATTCGGAATATATATGATTTGTTTTTAAAGAATAGCGTGATACATGATCGTATAACATTTCAATTATACAGAAAGCCTCAAGTCTTACATTGAAAAGAGATAAGGCTTGAAAAGAGATAAGACCTAAAAGAGTTTATAAAGAGTGTTCATATCACCCCTCACCTTACAAACTAGTTATGTAAGGATGAGTTAGACCCAATAATGTAAAGACTTAAATGATGAATATGGCTGGGTTTGGACTCTGGATTGAATTCTTAACATCTTATTTAGACCTATATATTACCATAAGCATTTGAGTGTTTGAAAAACAAGATTTATGAAAATAGCTTATAACATGTATATAATCTGTTTTCAGATTATTTCAATCAGCTAAATAAAATAGCATAGGAAAACCACCTGCAACTTATGGAAAAACAGTTTAATCATATTTTCACTTTGATTTTAGAAATGGCTTATACGTATGCATTTATATGATAAACACTTATATAATTACACTTAATTACGTTGCTTACCCAAACAAATTCAAGAATTGGATTATGTGATTGATTGCAGTTGACTGCATTGACTGTGCTGCTGATGCATCTGTTGTAAGTGCTGTGAATGAAGGAATTGAAGCTGCAAGAGATATCTTATGCTGCCTTAGAAGGCCTTGGGTGATGATCAGTGTCAATGATGATAAAGATCTTCACTTTCGCAAAGCCGGTAAGACACTTCTTATTGAACTTAATTGTTCCATACGTTACACATCAGCATACATCAGAAATCTTATGGCATGGTTTCAATTCTTAGTTTACCATATTTCTTCATTTACAGTAACTTTATCCATCTAAGCAAATCATAGTGTCGTATGAATATGATGCAGCTTGTTTATGTACAAAATTTAATAAAATATAAAGTTTAATCTATGCTTACTGGTAATCACTCAATGTTGTTAGTAAATCCTTCTTAACAGAATTTGATCCCGAGGACTGTCCATCGGACTGTTCACGCCCTTGTGGAAATGTTTGCCCTGCTAATGCAATCTCATTCCAAGAGAAATCTACTTCACAAATTTCACGTAACACCGAAGCACCAAGAGTACTGAAGGTTTTAACTTGATTTTACTTAAAATCTCAAAGTTTGTGTTCTTCTTATAAACATAAAAACTGTCTTTTTAAAATATAAAACTTGTGATGTTTAATTGGATTGAACATGCAGGACGGAGTCATAACGGAGCGTTGCTATGGCTGTGGTCGCTGTCTTCCAGTTTGCCCCTATGATAAAATAAGTAGGATATTTTCTAGTTCCATCTGATATTATAAATTCTTAGCTTTCCCTTAATCATTTTTGTGTAACTTATGTACTTTTCATATTGATCCAGGAGAGGTAGCATATGTAAGAGATGCTGTTACAACTTCTGATCTCATCAAGAGAAATGATGTTGATGCTATAGAGATACATACAAGTGCAAGGTAATACTAGTGTTCCTGAAATACTAGGATATAACTGCAATTACTATTTCACGATTGCTATTCACAGAATTTTATTAATAATCAAGTAATGAAGGGATTTGGAATCATTTAGCAGATACTATGAAAAGATCAAGCCTCAGTTTTCACTACTTGGAGATATGTCATTTCTATGATTTTGATTGATCTTTCTTAATCCGTTTCCGTGTATCTATACATCCTTCTTTAGGCAGAGTAGACTGTTTGAAGAACTATGGCGTGCATTAGGAGATTCAGTAGAAAATTTGAAGCTAGTAGCCGTAAGTGGTGCCTTCAACCTCTTCTAAATATAAGGGATTAATTATAATATATATAAGTATTACTTTTCAATAAATACTTAGCTTCAAGGCTATTTTCATTTGATTCAACAGTTTACTATTAAAATGATCCAGGTTAGTTTACCTAATGTTGGAGATTCAACAATACCTTCGATGAACAAAATGTTCTCTATTATGAAACCAAATCTTAGAAACTTCAACTTATGGCAGGTGTGGCATTTCTCTCTTTTCGACAAATTGATCAATTTTATATTCTTATAAGCCAAATTTTATTCCATGTTTCTTTTAACAAATCCATATTTTCCCTGTATAAACTCAAGTTAGACGGCCGTCCGATGAGTGGAGATATTGGGAGAGGAGCAACTAAGGAGTCAATAGCCTTTGCTGTTCAATTGGCTAAAGCAAAAGATAGACCTCCTGGTTCGTATTCACAATTCAATCAACAGTCCTTTGAAAACCTTCACAGGACCCGTTTGATGGTCATGATAGAGACGGATAGGATATGGACATGATAAGGTCTTATCCTGTCATGTTGGTTTCTTACTCAGAAAATTTTTTTAGCGAGATAGGCTGGATATGATATGTGACATTGTCAAGTTATCATATCATGATGGCTCGTTAAACACTCGATTGAGACATGATATGAACCTATGATGGTTTAACTTTATGCTATCATGTCTTCTTATCCTGGCCATCGAACGGGCCTTCAGGGTTTATACGTATCATGATTCAACTAATGTTTCATTCCCTTAACATGGAAGGCTTTCTTCAACTTGCTGGTGGCACTAATGCTCACACAATTGAATGGTTGAAAAGAGAAGGACTCTTTCAAACAACTATTACAGGTAATGTTTTCACTTGGCTACTATTTTGTAAACTCTATTGTTACTTGCTCTTTTCCTTTTTCAATTGCATTATAAGCATTCTTGTTTGTTCCTAGAATACATGGATCATGAAAATTCAGCAGTCAGTACATCTAATCCATCACGCACTTTAATTAGCGGCATAGCTTATGGTGGCTACGCACGAAAGGTAACGCAACTACTTATGTATGTCTATTCATTTTTCATTCTGTTTCTGTTCTAAATTTTCTGTGGTTAGATAAAAGAATAGATCCGAGTCAACACTAGAGTCACATTATGTGATGCCATTGGCATGCTATTTTTTGTAATCTTACTATTTGCATACATGTTCAGATTGTTGGTAGAGTATTGAGATCCATGCAATCCCAACATGGTGGAGCTGCTTTAATTGAAGATCATCCTGAGCATCTTTTATTGGCTCTAAGGGAAGCACTTGCTTTGGTTGGACCTGTTAAATGTCTATAATCTATGACAACTTCACTCTTCACATCACTTGACTGAAACTTTGATGTTGGAATTATGATGTGTATGAAACTAAATATGATTTCAAGCTTGTCAAAAGATAATATTATGCAGTGTCTTCCATGCACCAAAATTCAAAATTGTTGTTCAACTTTAATTTGCATGCACATATATTCAATTTGTATGATCTTCAAGTACTTATTTGTTGATATGTGTATCCTACAATCTACTCGTGTTCCTCTAAAATGTAAAATTGGTGTTCAACTGTAACTAGTATGCACATAGATAAGTTAGAACACAAAGTTTAGATAAAGCATAAATCTTTTTTTTTAGGGGAGAAAAAGCATAAATCTTAATATCAATAAAATAACAATATTGGATGAACATAAAAATTCATTTGAAAAAATTCTTTTTTTTTTTCTTTCTACAATGACCATGACAAAATAAGATAATTAACCAGGAACATGGACCCAAAACACTAGAAAATGTATTTTTCTTCATGTTAGTGGACGATGTTAGTATGTTACCCTAGGTCTTGAACACCATAAATTAATTTCAATAAAATCCAAAGAATACAAGATAGGTGTGTGGAGGATTGTGAAGGTTCCCCAATGCACCACCAACAAGACCTCCAAAAGTATTATTCAAAATAAAAAAACAAAGGGTTAATTATTGAAATTGACTCTGTAATATACGTGAAGTCAAAAACATAACCCTGTAAAATAAAGGTTAAATTGCATTTTTGGTCCCTTAACTATTTAGGTAGTATCGCTTTGGTCCCTTAATTAAAATTCGATTTATTTTGGTCCCTTAACTCCTCTCTGTTACACACATTTTGGTCTTTTCCGTTAGTTTTAATTCAAAAACGTTAGGTTTTCTTCATTTTCTTA
>Ga0315915_1001221_pt1 | contig 30565 bp, 13 predicted proteins | sample MpolbnodulesMG_FD_207738 | JGI IMG/M metagenome (GOLD analysis project Ga0315915, IMG submission 207738) | Medicago polymorpha root nodule microbial communities from Los Angeles, California, United States - branched nodules | ecosystem: Host-associated > Plants > Roots > Nodule | place: USA... | reverse complement strand
ATATATGCAACATTGAAGACCATGTAGGATACCACAATATTCCAAGCGGCACAGTTAGGATTCATGTCCTGTCTAACAAATATATGCATCACCAAAGAATAAAAATAAATGAAGTTATTGTTCAAAAAAATCGAAGTTATGAAAGATAAAAAAAAAAATGAAGTTAAGAATTGAATCAAGATTACTGTCACTTTCACCTATCCACTGAAGCCAACAACAGACGGTGAAGAGTTGCAGAAGGAAGGATGCATATGGACAGAAGAAGAAACGGTGAAGAGGAGAAAAGAGGGAAGAAGCAGCGGTTTATGAAATAGAAAAAATAGGGATAAGATTGTAATTGATTTATTAATGTACTCCATTCCATTGCATACACCTCAATTTGGGAGGAATGAAAAATTGAAGAAATGAGTGGTATTAGATGGAATGGGTTCCATCACATTCCATTCCATCCATTTTTTACAAAACCAAACAATGGAACCTGACTGTATTCTACACCATTCCATTCCATTCCACCACTTTCCATCAATCCAAACACAGCCTAAATATTTATTTTACGCTACCTATATACCTTCAAAACCTATTCAATACAACACAATTCCTTTTCGCGCGCCCGATTCACTGAGTTTCCCATCACCTCTCACAAACCCTTGATGAGAACAACGATGAAGCAATTTCGTCCTTCTAGGGTTTCGGAATCTCTCGATTCCATGGATGCTTTCTATGATTCCTCTTCATATCATCAATTGCACAAGTCTCTCGGTTTATGTGATACGATCTTATCTTATCTTTTTTTCCTGAAAATTTTGAATTATGTCTAGATTCTGAAATTTTTTTGTTTTCTTTTGTGTATTGATCAAATTAATTGTTTGGATAAGTTTTTTGTTTGGTTCTTCTGGTTGCGATCATGATACTTTTTGTTGATTTATTAAAGTTGAAATTGATTGTGTAAGAAACACGGTTTAAATCATTGTCGAATTGCAATGATGCATGTTGCGGAGAATCACAATCAAATGTTGTAACCACAATCGTGTTGTGATTGCAGAGTCAAGGCCAAAATTGTGAACGTGGATTTTTTAAAAACCCTAATTAAGATATCAAAAAGTTTTTGCTACTATTTGAAGTTATTTATTATATGAATATACTATGTTTTGCCATTTAAGATTTGAATTGAGAGTTAGAATGAAACCCTAGAACTGTGTTTGGAATCATCAAAAGAATTTAATGTGGAGATAGATTCTCCTCAAATTGAACAAGATTTGTATTGATTACTTATTTAATTAACTAAAATCAGAAGGGTTTCAAAGTCAAATCAATTTGTTGTTTTTAACTTTCCAAAAGATACTTGTCATGCTTGAGTCAGGCCAGGTGCCACTTATATTCGACTTACCGGTTTGAGTGTCCTGATTTGTCGAGGATACTTGTCATGTACTCGACCTTCTTGTTTTTCTCTCCAATAAAAAATTAACATTTTAATTCTGTTATGGTTTCCATGATAACTGTTTTTCTCTAAGCCAACTAACTTAATATATTTACAGTTTCCTCTGTAGACAAAGTCAAGGCAAAGGATTTCTCTAGTAATCCTTACATTAATGTTGATGGAGTTGGGGGCAACACGCCGGGAAACTCGTTTGCTAAACTTCATACACATGAGAATTCTGTTGAACCTAAGACAGAGGATACCAGTGGTGATGTATATTTGTCGCTGTCACGTCAGGTAGATCATGTCTCATTAGGGTTTCAATCCAGTGTATTGTAACCTCTATTTGTGAGTTTATATCCTAAGGCAGGGATTTAATTGCAGGACTAATCTACGTTCAACGTTTTTTGCAGAATGAATCAGCTGGCATTAATTTAGAGGGTGATGAATGTGTGAAAAAAAGTACTACTCCATCAAGAATTCTATTAACAAGCTTCCCAGCGTAAGTACAAAAATTATTTCTTCATTTTGTAATAGTTAGGCATAGATAACTCTCGATACAAAAGCATTGACTTTGATATTATTCTCTGCTTTGTACTTTATGATTTTGTTTGCCATTGCATGGCATATGTCATCTATAGTTCATTATCTTTTATGCGTGGTTCTGAGATGTTTGGCTTCAGATTTCTTGGCCTAATTGTTGAAAATATGTTTTTGATTCCGTCAATCCCATGTAATAGTATTTCACGTTTCCAAGATACAATACAGTAGAAAAATGCAGGGTCTAAGTTATCATTTTGGTGTTTTTAAATTTCTGTCATCGTGGTTAGAGTGGACGTAAAATCACTTGATATCTTGTGCATAACTTTATGATGCAAATGAGTTCTCTTGGACTAGTCATAATCTTTTTTTTTGGGACAGTGTGTTCCAAAATGCAAACGCTGTCTGGTTGCTAATTCTAGCATTTCATATTTGAAACAGTTTTCCGGAGCATTTTGACAAATTATATTATCCAAAAGGGGACCTGGATGCTGTTTCCCTAAGTAAGGGAGATGTTGATCTATTACAACCAGATACATGTATCAATGACACGATCATCGATTTTTACCTTCTGTAAGTTTGTATATGCATGTTTTCCTTTTGGAGGTTACATTGTTTGCCTTCTGTAATTTTGTTCTAAATTTTGTTTGTCACTTCATTAAGAATGTCTTTTAAACCGTTTTGTCTTCTTTGGTTGCATTTAGTTCTTATATTATTATTATGAACCTTAGAACATTCATCTTTTCTCTTTTGTTGTTTGATTATTATTTTTTTATTTATTTTATTAAAAGTAGGTGCATTCATATGATGTTATAAATGAATTTTAGAGATGAAAATTTATAACCATATGTGGTGCACTTATAAAGAAAATGATAAAAAGGACTTTCAATATAAAGATAATGTTAAACATGTGGCAAATATAAATAAAAAAACAATCTGGATCCTGATATACATTGTAACTAGTAAAACATGGGTGTAACTGTTTCAAAAATCTCAATTTCTACAGATATCTGAAGAATAAGATACAAGAGAAGGAAAGGGTTAGGTTCCACTTTTTCAATAGTTTTTTCTTTCGAAAGCTGGCTGATTTGGACAGAAATCCCCACAAAGCTTGTGACGGCGAATCTGCATTTAAACGTGTTTGTAAATGGACAAGAAAAGTTAATTTATTTGAAAAAGATTTTGTTTTCATGCCTGTGAACTTCAAGTAAGTAACCATCAAACTTTTACTTCTTTGTTTAATTTGTATTTGTATTGATGTTTTGATTGGAATTCAATTTTGGCCATGTTGGCAGACATCACTGGAGCTTAATAGTAATTTGTAATCCTGGCGAAGTGGTTAATATTAATGGTGAGTTTTTGTCTTTTTCAAATCAAATCCTTTCTTTTAAACATATTTATTCTCAGAGAGTATGTTATGATGCATATTGCAGACAAAGAGCCGGAAAAGTCACTTAGGCTACCCTGTATACTGCATATGGATTCTATCAAGGGATATCATAGTGGTCTGAAAGATCTTGTGCAAAGGTATTTTTGAGCTTCTCAATGACACTTGCCTTAAATTTGCTTCACTTTCTCTTATCAGTGTCCATTTTGTCAACTATTACTTTGCTACTCCGTAAATTTATTTGTATTATCTCTTTAAAAGAATAACTCAGTGAGCTATTTATTGACTTATCATCTGAAATTGACAGTTATTTGTGTGAAGAATGGCAAGAGAGGAAGAAGGGTACATGTGGAGAAGACCTCTCATCAAGATTCTTGAATATGCGTTTTCTCCAAGCTGCGGTATTACTTGTTTACATTTTCACAGCATGCTGGTTAAAACCAGAGACAAATATTCTTTCGTTGAACATTTCTTTTTGTTGAATGAAACAAATTTCAGTTTTATTTGCCAGAAAATAGATTCTACGTCATTTGGTAAACCACTACAAAAGTGGCTGGTTTCTATTGCAAAATTGTTTTCAATAGTTATTGATGAATGCTAGTCTTTTCATTCTCTGTTAAATTGAGGCCTAATGATTTTTATTTATGTTTTAGGAATGAAGTCAATTGAGAGTGCAATCTTACTGTTTGATAATTTACCCCATTTATTATTATTTATATAAGGGGAGGGGGTACTAGGCCATAAATTCCTCGTTGGAGATTCAAACTCTGCCCCTTTGGGTTACAATTATTTTACTCAAAACTTACCAATTAAAATATCAAATTCAAAATTCCCAATATTTTCCCCATACTTTGTTGTCTTGTTGAATTTATTTCTCACTTTTCTCTAGCTTATGATTAGTTGACTTAGACCTTTCTATATTTTCCATTTGATGGTGTTTTCAATAATGTTTTGTGACTGAATGTCCTTGACAGGTACCACAGCAGGAAAACAAATATGATTGTGGCCTCTTTTTGCTTCATTATCTAGAGCTCTTCCTGGCTGAAGTTCCATTTAATTTCAACCCTTTGATACTAAGCAAGTTCTCCAACTTTGTAAGTGGTTTTCATGGTTGACTTTTTTTTTCTTTCCAAAACATTTTGAACTTCATCTGAATCTTTTTCATATTGCCAATTTACGTAGCATCTATCCCAGTTATTTTGTTCCGCACCTTATAACATTTCAATAAGTAATTTCTTATATTTAACCTAACATATTTTGTATTTTTCTAGCTCAATTTGGACTGGTTTCCACCTGCGGAGTCGTATTTCAAACGAATACTTATCCAAAGGTTAATATTTGAGCTGGTGAAAAACCATGACAATGAAGGCTTTTCCCATGACAATGTTGATGACCACCACCACTCAGAATATAATGACAACAAGATTGGTCATTTAGTCAATGGGGAGGCATCAACTTCCCATGCTGGCCGGGGAATAGAAATGGCTCCATCTTTTGATACTTCTAGTATGGTTCTTAAGGATCATTTTGAACCAGAAGCTACACCGGGAACTTCACTGAGACATTGCCAATCTTTTGACAAGCGATCATCTAATCACTGTTTCAATGGTTCAATATTTAAAATGGAGGTACGCACCATGTTTTTTCTGTTGTATCATATTGAGACTTTTTTTAACTTCCCATTTTCATGTGGCTCTTCCTTCATTTTGGCTTCATCACGATGTTATATGGGTTTGACTTTTTTACTATGCCCTTCAATTCATAGTTTGTTATGTTAGCAAAAATTGTGCCCGCGGTATTATTCTGCCAAATCTAAACAGTAACTGTCACTTTGCTGTGAAATCTATAGATGATTTCTGCGTTAAAACTTAAAATGTCACAATGATACAAATACATCACTTACCAATACCATAGTGTGCAAACTAATTATAGGAAAAAAGGGTGGTTTTTGTGGTCGGTGGAATAAATTAATATTGCTATACACTATTTAATCTATGTAGTTTTACTTTGTGCTCGACTTTATGGTTGTGTAAGAGTTCTCTTCATTTTATCCAAGTTTAATAAGAAAATATTCTGTGATTAGTCAAAGCACAAATGGTGCAGTCTAATATTACCTAGTTTTTATCACCACACACTTAAAGATGTATTTATTTATTTTATTCTCAAAACATTTATCGAGCTGCATGGATTTCATCCGAACATATTTCACTTGTGATGCTAGAGATTGTTTGAACATTTCTCGTTTGGACTAAACAGACAAGGGAATTTTTGTTAATAGAACTGATCACAAGGGGAATGTGGTTATAAAAACAACAAAAAGGGGCAAAGTGACAAAGTGACAAAGTCTAAACGCATAATGGCTTCACTAATTTTCGTGCTTTTTTTTTTCTTTATATTTTCACAGGAAGATATGGATCCCAAGTCGCATCGTCAATCAGAGCATGTAAAGGCTAAGGCATCTCTAGATACATCAAGCAGTTCATTGGATGATTCAGATGACGTAGAGATAATTAAAAATCTCCCGGTTAAAAAAGAATCAAGATCAAATTGGATGTTCGTAGAAAACCTTCGGCCTTTACAAGATATGAATAATTCTGCTGCTATTTTCACTTTACCAGATTTGAATGATCCAGTAGAGTTCACGGAAACTTCCCCAGTTAAAAATGAATCAAGATCATCGCTTGAAGATGGACGTAGAGAAAAAAAATGCAAGTCCATAGAAAAGCTTGAGCATTTGCCGGATATGAATGATTCTGTTGATTCTGCTACTACTCTCAATTTGCCTGTTAAAAAAGAATCAACGTATTTGATGTCCATCGAAAATATTCGGCTTTTACTACAAGAAATGCATTGGAATCAACACTTGTCCCCAACTCTACAATTGCATCATGTTTCTGATGATGCAGTACACAACAAGGTCATCAATGATGCTGATGTTCAGATTATTGACAGCCTAAATCTTGATTTTTTGAAGGAGCGACCTACAAAGAAGAGGCGGCATATGTCTCCTTGGGTGGAAGTCATGGAATTCTGAATCCTAACTTATTTTATCTTCATATGATTTTGCAACATGTAAATGGTGACAAGCAGTAGTGATTACTTATATATTGCCTTGCTCTTCAGTTAGTTTAGGGTACACTGCGTTTGGAATAGATGAAAACATGTTTTATATTTTATTTTAGGTTAATTGTCTTATGTTTAGCGTTATCAATGAATTCTGAGTTTTTCTTTTATACTTTTCAACAAACTAGTATTGTAAGAGACATTTTTAGTTGAAATTCATTCCACAATTCCATCCAAACCCTTGAGATTTTCTGTCTTTCTTATCATTCCACATTTGTTTGTTTTGTTCGTAGGATTCTCTATTTTTTCTCAATATGATAAACTTCAATGTTAAACGACTTCCTATTATTCATTAACCAAAAACGTTAATTTTTAACTGAATTCTTGTTCTCTGTTTTTATTCTACTCCTATTCATATATTCAATTTGTTCATATTCATTTGTTTACGGTGTATGTGTTCACGTTATAATTTTTTTAGTTTCTCATAGATTTTTTAGTGGAAGTAATCTTATTCGAAGTATGTCGAGTACTAAACATAGTTTGCGTTCATGTTATATTTATTGCTTGTATAGATGACTTGCGTTTGGATGATTTGAAAAGAACTCAACAATATGCCTTTTTTTGTAAAAATGAAAGCAATGTTGGTCATATTCTTGATGATATAAAATTACAATCTTAGTAGTGGTTTAAAATGAAGACCGAAAGTTTTGATTTTGAATTAAATCAGTGGTTGATCAATCCTCTTGGATGCTTTGGCTATTGATCCATGATCATTATGCTACTTGAAGGAGGGTATTGGTAACTTGTTAGTAGGGTATTGGTGGTTTTGGTGTCTCGTGTCTACTTATATTGATTTCAATGGTAATTTTGGCTAGCTATTTTTGGTTTGTGGTTTTGTTGGTTATTTGTAAGATTAATCCTTAGTGGCAAGGTAGTCAAAAACGAGTGTCGGGTCATAGGATCGTCTGATCCTACATGTCACAGCCTCGTCGGCGTGCTCCGTTCTTGTTCTTGCTCTGTTCTTATTCTAGGTCGATTTTGTGCGTTTTGCAGTCAGGATCGAGTTCTTGCACACAAGAACATAATGAAAAACGAGTTAGGTTGGAAAAATTGAAATCGGGCTTTGCGAACTGGATCGGGTCGAAATTAAACCTGGTTCCCTATCTATACTTATGACCCGGATCCTCATTCTTTCTCTTCTCCCCTTCACGAAAAAACCCTAACCGAAAACGGTCGTCGTGTTCCCTTTCTTCATTCTTCCGTTCTCAGCTTCAAAACGGCCGTCGTCGTTGCCTTTCTCCCTCCGTCGTGTTTCGAAACAACCTTAACCAAGAGCGACGGCCATGTCTCTGTTTCACGAACGACGGTCATGTTTCCTTTTCCGGCAAAGTTCTCACCGTCGTTCACTCTCTTCCCTCACCTAAACCCGTTTTCCTTTTCTTCTCCATAACCCATTACTCTGTTTTCATTTTTTTCCTCCCTTAACTTGTTTTTCGCATACCTTCTATAATGGTTTCAACATGGCAGTATGTTGTTTCTATTAAAGGAGGAACAAGAAGAAAGGTGAAGTGTAAATTCTGTGAGTGTTCTTTTATTAAAGGTGCATACATAGTGAGGCATCATTTGGTTGGAACTGCTAGAGATGTTCAACCTTGTCGAATGGTTCCTCCGGATGTCAAGAATGCTATGCAGTTTCTGATTTGACTGGAACTAATAGATAGGGAACCAGTAGAGATGAAGAGGGAGTTGGTAGAGATGATGAACTTATTTTTAACCTAGTAGTTATGATTTAGTAAGTTATTTTGTTTTTGTATTGTATTATAATTATTATGTAGCTTTTAATTTTGTAAGTTATTTTGTAAGCTATGATGTTTTTAAAGGTGGTTGATTTTTAAGTTGTGTTGTTATTGTATTATAATTTTGATGTTTTTGTGTGTGTGTGAAGTTACAACTTTGTCTTTAAGTGGGTTCTTACGAACTGTGTTACGTTTCATATGTTTGCGTCCCTTCACAAGGCAATCAAACATACGTAGGATCTCGATCCTGACTACATTGCTTAGTGGTAAATCTTGCATTTTGTTGGTTTGTGATTTCAATAGTTTTATTAATTTATTTTGAATTTTTCAAAAAAAAATAAGAAAGAGTTTAGACTGAATTGAGTAGTACTTTTGTAACGAAGGTCAATGTAGCTTTCAAAAGATTTAATTTTTTTTATAAAATTGTGACATTCATGTAAATGCTTTGCCTATTCCTTAAGTATATTGATTCAATAAATTCTTAAAACACAATCTTCAAAAGTGGAAAGAAAGAAAGAAAAAAAAAAGAAAGGTACATGAAAACTCTCAATTAATAACATTAAAAATCCATCGCTATTATCTCAAACAATCCTAAGAAACTAATTGATGGCTGTCCTAAGCTACAAAAAAGAAAATGCAAAGTAAATTGTCACATAACTCTACTACTATAGTTTTATGCATATATAAAGACAACTCTGCCCTTAATATTAATGTTTTTTGTTATAAAAAGAGATCTATATAGAAAAGACCACTAATCTCCAAAAATATTATCTTCATTCAGAAGTTGCTCTTTTTGATTTTGACCCAGAAATCCAAGCAAACCACCTCGATGCAACTCCCTCACGTTGCCTCTCTTGTTCTAGTCGACCACCACCACGTTCTCTTTCCCTCCCTATCTCCCTACTCAAAAACTTACTCATTCCTGCCATGTCCGAGACGGTCCTCAAATTCCTTTCACCCCTCCCACCACCACCAAAACCATTTTCTATCTCATCATCAAGAATATCACGATTACGCTCGACCATTGTTCTCCTTCCCCTATGTGTGATGTTCAACTGTGAAGAGGAACCCTCACTAATGATCCCATCAAATGTTAAGTAAAGCATGTCACACGATTTAGAATTGATCGATCGTTGGTGGACCCTACTATGTGAATTATAAGTAGGGGACAAAATTATTTGGTGATCTAACCTATGTTCTCCAATGACACCCTCACTCCTTGTATTTCTAGAATTATTACTATCGAAAGACCTCCTAAATGGTGATACTTCGTTATTCTCCAAAGCATTTATTTGTAACAAACCACTGTCCCTCTCTTCCATTGAAGACACTTGTTGTGAACCTGCATTTTCATTTTCATGTTGTGGCACATTGTCGTTAATATTATTACCTCGTTCGATGTTTGATGACAATGATTCTTCCTCAGTGTTTTGTCGTTGAGGAAGAACAATGTCATCAGGGTTCACCTTATAGCGACACAACGGGCACGAGGAATGTTCATCAAGCCACATGTCAACACATTCCATGTGGAAAGCATGTTTGCATTTTGGCAATAACCTAAGTACCTCGGGATCCTCAAACCCGTTGAGACAAACTGCACATTCGAGTCCATTTTTTTGGCCTGTCAATGACCCAAACTTAAAAACCGGCAATGATTCCACAACCGTGCGTTCGATTCCAGAGTTTTTCCTCTTATGCAAATGTGATTCTCCATTGGGATTCGCGTTGCTAGCAACGGGCATATTTGCACCGTTGCAGTGTTTGGCGTAGAGGAGGAGTAGCAACACGAGGAAAAATGTGGTTGTTAAAACGCCTACTATCACTGCAGTGCTAGGTTTGAAGGCAACAGAGTTCCTCTCCCTATCATTGGAGCTCTCGCTTGATGATACCGGTGGTGGTGGGGATGACGTGGTGGCGCCATTGTCATCTTCGAGACTAGGAATTGCTTCATTTTCTTTTGAATTGTGATTTTCGGCGCTTGCGATTAGAATGAGTGTGGTGGTGACGGTGACAACGATGATGGGGAAGAAGGGAAAAAATGTGACGCTGCATGGATTGAAAGAAGGTGCACCACCCATGTCATGTGCAAAGTGATGCTTCGTTTTCTGTTTTTGGAGTTTGACATTGGAACGCTAAAGAGACGAGGAAGGCGTGGTTGTTGTTTTGAACGAGGATACCGTGTAGAAAGTGGCTATATTGGGAAACATTCTATGGTAGCAATTCACTGCAAAAATGTACATTTATATAAAGAGTAAGATACAAAATTACAAGCATCTACATAAATTATGTCAAATATTTTAACTGCTGATAGATAAATTTTATTAAAAATATAACCTCAATAATCAAGTAACTTTCCATTAAGAATCAATCAAATATTTGAATCAAATCAGTCTAGAATTGTTTTGGTCCATCACAAAAACAATTAGACTCTCGAGATATAATAAGAGAAATGATATGTATACATGCTTCATATGTAGGTGTCTTTCCTGGGGGTGACCGAGATTCGAACCCCGGACCTTGTATATATTATGCATTATCCTTATCAACTGAGTTAAGCTCACGAGGAATATGTAAGTGTCTAAACGCCTCATATAAATTACATCTAAAGGAAGGAACTTTGAAAAACCAAATAAATATACCCTATAGTTGAATTTAAAATTTCATTCTACCTAATATCTTTTTTCCTTTTAAATCATTCTAACTTTTTTTTTTTAGGGAATTAAATCATTCTACCTCTAATTAACTATTGAGCTATTCCTTGTAAAAAAAAAGATAATAAAAAACCATTGAGCTATTCTTTATCTTTTTTCTTTTTAAATCATTCTACCTCTAATTAACTATTGAGTCTAACTAATTACCTTTTAATGTCAGTGGGTCTTCTCCACTCTACATATGTCAAAAAACGATAAGGCTCTGTTTGAGAGTTCGGGGAGGAATGAAGCGGAGAGCTTTGAGGATGAGAGTGGATGAAAAAATAGAAAAATCTTTCAAATTTTTTAAAGAGTGTTTTTTGTAGATAATGATAAATAAATATTTATAATTAACATATTTTAATTTGAGAGTATTATAACAAAATAGAATATATTTACAAATTTCATCTAAACCCCCAAACCCCTCCAATAAAATTTCAGAGTTCCTCCAAATAAAAAAGATTTGGTACATGAAAAAAAAAAAAAACCCCAAAAGTTTTTTCTTTATAAGGCAAGAGCATAATGACATCAAGAAAGAGAATATGTGATTTCTCAACTATACTCTACTCTTATGTCAAGTGCTCCTATATTATTGAAAAGAAGGAAAAATACATAAAAACTGGGAGGACATAAAACCTGACCCAGTAAATCCAAGTGAATCAACCCTAACAGAAAATACAGCCAATAACAACAACACACTCGATTCAACCCAAGTCAAGTCTAACAAACAATGTTTGCAAGCACCAACTAGCTAGGTCTATAAGTTGGCGAATGAACCGAATGTCAACACATAACGGATCACGTACCATCCATTCCATGCACCATCAGCAGCAAGCATTAACAACTATTTCGAGTCCCAAACAGTCTCTACACCAACCATTCATTGAACAACAAGGAATTTGAAAGATCAAAGCGGACATACAGGTTGACCGTCATCAGACCAAGATTCTTGAAAGCGGGGAGTGGATCCAACCGCCAACACGGTAAATAAGAAATCCACTAGCACCAACCATTTACTGTGATAAGCCACAACAAATTAACAGCCATTTCTAACCCAACAATCTGAATTCAATCACGAAGGAGTGAGCTGGATTTCACGATAAGGACGGCCACCGAACAACGGCGTTGTGTCGACAAACCAAATAAGGGAAACTGCAGATCTCATCAAATATGGAACAATCAGCATATGGTGCATCAACACGCCGTCGTGATTGCGGCGGCATACCGGTGAACCGCCGTCGGAATCAGAGACAGCGCCAGACTTCTTTGTAACTCGAGTCGCACAGATCCAAAACTGAATCAAACCACCCAAGAACCGACGTGTTTGGTAGTCCAAATCACCCACAAACACGTTTGAAAACCCAAATCTAACCAAAAGCTTCCGCATCAGAGCCAAATCGTGACACCTCCGTTGAGAAACAGCAAGCATGTCGCAAGAGGACGTCGACGACCGCTTGTGACAATGGTGGCGTCGCGACTAAAGAGGAGCCGATCGCACCACCGCGAGAGTCGGGCTACATCTCGATGGAATGTTTGGGTATTGAAGGATAAGAGGAACGAAATAGTGGAGGGTTGTGTGAAGGTCGGCGAGGATGAGAGAGAGAGAAGAGAGTCAATGATGACATAAATAACAATTTGATCAACCCCCAAAAGTCCTCCTCTTCCAAACTCCTTCATTCTTTCTACTCCATTCTTCTTTTTTTCTCAAAGCCTTCATCGGCTCTCCTCTCATAAACTCTCAAATAGATCCCAAGACAAAAAAGATGAATTTTACCAAGCCAATTGTTAGTAATATATATGACTTGCCCTTTCTCTTTAAGTTAGTACGCATATTAAACATTGTTTATAATAACAAGATTTATCTCTTCCTTTTTTTTCCGTAGATTATTTCCATGGGAGTTTATTATCCTAATTGATGATTGAATGAACGATAATATTGATTTTCCACAAAGTGAAGTAGTTATACACAAAGTTTTAGTTACTTCATATCTATTCACACTAATTTCAATCAAGTTTTAATTACACAACTCAACGCTTCTCTCAATCAGAATTTTAGCTTTAGTTTGTCACGTACTAGTGTCTTAACCCGTGCAATGTACGAGTGATAGACTATTATTTTTCAATCTTAAATTGTTTTATTTTTTTTTATCTATTGATGAAAAGCATCTACACACCGTGAATTTTTAAATATGTCAGTATTTTTTTGTTAAAAATAATATGTTATTTTTTTTTTTGCCACAATGATGACTAATATGTGTTACATGTTTTTATGTTTATCAGTGGTAAATATATGTCATGTGTTTTTATGTATAAATGAAAAATATATTTATGGATTTCAGATCGTCGTCGATAAAGCGTCGCAGCGGCTGTCCTTTCAGAGTCCTGGTGTTTGTTGATTCTATTGTGGTCACTGGTTTCGTTCAACGTCGTCGTTGTATTGTAGAGCTATGATGTTGACGCGATTATGAGTTAGTCTCAGTCTCATTTTTGCTAAAAAAAATTCATTTTTGTTTATTGGCGTTTGTTTTCGTTTTGTTTCGTGGAAATGAAGATGGTTGGTGAATTTGTTTCGGCTCTGTGATTTTGTCTGAAAATCTTGAATCTGGTTTTCTGGATTGAAGATATGGGTTCTTTAGTTCTGGTGTTGTTCAGTTGGATGCATATCTTGATTCAACATGAATGGTTCTATCATGATGCTGCTCAAAAGGGCTAGGTGCGTAGATGCTCCGTGTTGACGGTAGTAGTCGTTCATCATACCTAAAATATATTATATGTCATGGTTTCTTCTTGCATCGTTGGTGGACAGTAGTATATTTATGTCGTTTGTTCATCCCTTGATCTGGACTGCGACTGAAGTTTCAAGACCACTGTGACTTTGTGGATTCAGTTCGTAATTGCTTGCTTTGACTCGAAAGGGCGTTTACGGTCTTCTAATACTTTGAAGATAGTTGTTGGAACTTGGGTCGTTTCTGTGTTGGCAGACGATCGATGGATTGTCACGCCCCTACGTGGGTTCGCTGAATTGTACGTGGTAATGGTTGTTTATGACTGTTCTCTTTTATTACCATTTTTGTACTGAATTGTTGGGTTTTGCTTTTGTGGTTTACTGGGTCAGGTCGTTGCCCCCTAACCCAAGTCTTGTATTTCCCTCTCTTGATAAAAACTTGTCCCGTATTTTTTTCTATTTATCAATGACAAACATATATATTTATTGAAAAAAATCATATGCAAGAAGCAATGGAGTCATTTGAGATTGTAATTTTTCAATCAATGCAAAATATATCTTATAAATAAATAAATAAATCTATTTTTGCAAATTTAATTCACCATTTATTATTATTATATTTTTTATTAAAAATAATAAAGGTCCGCCTTTAAAGCATTTTTGAGAAATTTATATTAGACCCACCCTTTATTTTTATGTCACTCATAATTCATATTTAAATTGGACACTTGCATTAATCATGTAGTTGATAATAACTAACATATAACTTTTACATCTTTAATTAATAGTATCTCTTATATTCATGTATGCAGTCACAAATCACAATCCTATGATTTTTTTTTAGTAAAATCACAATCCTATGATGTTCATGTATGCAGTCACAAATCACAATCCTATGATTTTTTTTGTTGAGTAAAATCACAATCCTATGATGGATGGTTCAAATTTCAAGTAGGTCATAAATTTAAAGAAAATTAAAATATCTACTTTAAATTCTTAATTGTTTGATCATAATCAAAATCCTAATGCACACGGTTTGTTTTTGAAATTCTCGTCTTTGCATTATCATTTCATCTCAACCATATTTTTTTGTTTCTGACAGAACTTTCAACCATATATACTATATTTAGAGTGTTAATTAATTTTTTCTATCAATGATCTACCGTGAAAGACATAAGCCATGGTAGATAAAAGTGTTAATTGAAGCTCTTGTGGGCCGCAAAGTGTCACCCTACTACTTGGCTTATTTGAGAACAGGAGTATTCAGTCTGGGTGTCTAATTTTTTTGTGACAGATTCAAATATAGTATCAAAATAATTTTAAATTTTATGTAAAACAATATGAGTTGTGTAGATTAAAAGAATTAAATAAAGGACCTGTTTCGACCCTATGATTGTTTTCCATATGCACATATATACAGTAGTTGTATGAACCCATCAGCATCCAAACCTTTGGTCACACAAAAAAAAAACAAAGCATCCAAACTCATCATCAAACCATCATGGGATCATGTTTCTCTTCTTCCCAAGAAACAAAGACAAAAAAACCTAAACCCATCAAACCAAAGACAAAAGAAGTTTCTAAACCCGTCAAATCATCAGGAGGTATCATTGTTATGCCTCCATCTGGAGGTGGTTGCTGTGCTGGTGGGTGTGGAGGTGGAGGTGGAGGTGAGTGTGGTGGATGTTAGTAGCTTCGTTCTCTTCTTCTTCTACTTCTTGTTAGGTTTAATTAAATGTGTTTTATGTATGAATGAAATTCTCATTATCCATTGTGTTTGAGTTTGATCCATTTCTAAATTAAATTGACAAGTTTGATAAATTCCCACTGTGTTTGGGTTTGAATTTTTTTTCGCACTATTTTGCATGATTATCATCCTTGCATTGGGCTCTCTTGTATACATGTATTTATTTATTTATTTTTAAAAAATGAGAAAGAGAGATATTTTAATTAATTAAATGTCATTTTACAACTGAGTTAACTTGAACTTCGTATATACTAGACTGTCACAGATATAAATAAATATTTAATTGCTCCAAAAAAAAAAAATCTAGTCAGACCAAATCCTGTCTTTATTTGAAATCCTTTCATGCTCAATAGGATTGATTAATTTAGCTCTTATACCACTCAAGAACTGATCCAAATCCAATTGGGCATTTCCAAGTAATTATTTGCATGATCATGGTTCATAGAAAATCCAGTTATAAATTGACACGTGTGGAATCCATTTTAAGATATGTGACCACGTTCTGATACACTAGCTCTACCTATGTGAAAGACAATGCAGAAAATGACACAATTTTTTCTCTAAATTAAAACATGAAACCCCAAGCATGTGATACATCTTTTAGCTAGCGGCTGTTATTTTTTGAATGATCTATCAACGAATCAAGCTTGTTTTATGACGGAATTAACAAATCAATAAAACTTACCTCTGTTGCTTGTTATATGGTTTGAGTGCCGTCAATATACCAATGCAATCATATGGTTAGTGAATGTAAGGTCGTCCGATTAAGATTGAACCTTTCAAATTTTAATCTTTGCGATGGTTTTTTTAATATGAAAGAAGTAAACACCTCCAAATGAGTGGTTGTGATTGTGACATGTCCATACCTAGAATGTAAAAATCATGCAAGTTACACATTGAGAAATTGTTTGAATGGACTTTGTGAGTTGTGATGCCACTGTATAAAAAAATCAAGTTAAATTAGGACTATTGTGATGGAGTAAGCATGTATTGAAATTAAATTAACAAATAGAGAAACTGAAAAGAAAAAAAAAAGTAAAATAAATAATGAAGACAGAACTAGTCATCAAATGGACGGACAAAAAAGAAGACGTAATTAATTATACTAAGCATCTTATTCCTCCACTCATAGTCAATACATCTACCACACTCAATATTAGAAGTCAGGTGACATTTAGCATGGGTCAGTAAAGTTGTTTCCCACCATAGAAAAGTCAGATTTTTACCATTAGATTAAAGAGGTGTATTGATCTTATCATGGTCTACCTATACTTTATTCATCCTCTAGATCTGGAATTTTACAAGGGACAACAAATCTTAGATTCAAAAAAAAAGGGACAACAAATCTTGCTTTTTCTTTCAAATATAATCAGAGATTTCTCACCCAACCCATGAAGTTAGGAAAGGAACACGTTAAATATTGCATAACTTCACACGTTTCACATGGTGGGAATTATAAAGCAATGAAATTGTAGAAGCACCAATGGCAAGCGTGTGACCACTCCCATAGTATCGTATCATGGAGATTGGAAGGGAATAGAGAAGGGGAATCGTAGAACTAACATTTTTTATATTCATTAATTTTGTTTTTGAAATTAAGTTTAGATTTTATAGGTCTTAGTTTATGAGTTGTTGTTATGGATGTACCGTGACAATGTGGTTTTTTTTCTTCTTCTTTTCACAAGGTTAATAATCCAATATTTCAATAAAAATGTTTGATTTTTTTAATTCAATGACAAGTAAAAATGAAAAATACAGTGAAGATTGTTTAATGGCAAAGGTTGAAGACTGTAATTCAACATGGTGGTGGTTAGAGTGGTTATATTCTTGAGGGTGGAGAGAGGAGGTTGAAGGTGGAAATAGGAGTTAAGGAGAGATTTGATATAGACAGACCATAGTAAATTTGTGTTTTTGATTAGATCTATTGGTTTAATCTCTAACTTTCCCATGGTGGGAAACAACTTCGCTGTCCAGGCTAAATGCCACCTAGAAGTCATTCATCTTCCATGAATAATTTCCCACAAAGTAGCTCTAATTCCAACAGGTTCCTTCCACTTCCAAACTTTTTCAAAGATGGGATTCAAATTGTTTTTTGTATTATTTCTAGTACTCAACATATAATAGGTTGTTTTAATTGAGAATTCTCTATTAGTAATGAGGCACATGAAGATCACCCTCGCAAGGAGGCTGAACAAGTTCAATAACTTCTTTCATATACATAGGAATATGTAGCAAAATTGTATCCCAATTTCATCCGGTACTATTGTCATAAAAAGCTACAGGATAATTAATTTCATTAGCATACCCATGGATCCAAATGTCTTTCCAAAATTTGGTGGTGTTTCCATCCTTTATTATCTAATATTTATTTAGTTTAAATTGTAACACCCATACTAGAAATTACATAGGATATCTAGCATGTGTGTTAAACTTGACATTGGATACATTAAAATTACAATAATAAAAATTTCCACTGAATAAAATATAGAAATTCACGTCTTATACCTCTTAAATAATACGACTGACGTGAACTTTATATGGTCCAGCGACTTCTGCTTCTTCATCACGAACCATTATGTCGTCTAGTAACCTGAATATCTGAAATAAATAAAAGGAATTGGGTGAGACATGATGTCTCAGTGAGTTCCACCTATCCTAGGATGTAGGCAATCTCAGGGAATCTAGGATTGCCATCTATTCTAAACTCAACCCATTTCGGGTTTATACAGTATTTATCATACATAACTGAGCGATCGGGGATAGCTAGGATCGCTACCTAGAATACTATCATGATTCTAACATAATGTCATATTCTTATTCATACACATACTCATAATCAGAATCGTAATCATAATTCTTAACTTAAATTCATGTCATTAATTATACATTTCTTGACTTAAAGTTTTTCGTTGTGGCTAACAGTAACTATTTCATTTTATTACTATGAGCCGTACCTCATAGGTTGTGTTATCTCTTCGTTGCAGCAAACAATATTTTTGCATTTATTACTATGAGTCGTACCTCATAGGCTACATTATCTCTTCGTTGTAGCAAACAAAACATTTCGCATTTATTACTATGAGTCGTACCTCGTATACTACATTATCTCTTCGTTGTAGGAAACAGAGATTTTCACATTTCTTTAACAATAGCTCTCCAGATAGGAGAATTTGTTGAAGTAACACTCATAAAAAGATAAGTAGATATGAGATCTCTTTGTACTAGTCCTCATCATGGACATTCTTATGAAAACGGAGGTCCGACTCTCTAGTAAAAATAGACCTCTAATGTCGCGTCATGGGGTATGACACCTAATAAAATAAAAACATTTTTTTTTTAAAAGAGCAATCATCTATTTTAAATTGAAAATAAGATCCGTAAACATAAAAAATATTCATCATTGAAATAACACATAAAAGATCAATTTTTTAATAAAAAATATAAAAATACAACTTCAAACGAATATCTTTATCAACTTTCTAGGTTGTTATTTTCCTTAGTTTGTATAGATGGGAAAAAAGTTTATAATGTTTTTTTAGAGAATAATTATGATGTTTGTTGTTAGAACTTTGTTATTTTATACAACAAGTATGAGCAAAAAATTACAAGAAGTGCTCTAACAAAAATAACAAGAAAAAAAAATTATATTGTGTTTTTATTTGTAAATATATAATTCAATATGTTGAGGAAAGTTGGGATGAATTGAAGGAAAAAGAACATATGGGCCTCACATCTGTGATAAATTATGTCCAAATCGAAGTCATCCCATACTAAAAAAATATAATTAAAGAAGAAAAAAGGAAAAAATATTAATTAAAGAAGAAAAAATGATTTATGAGTATTGAACTCAAGACCGAGGGTTTGCAAGTTCTAGCCTTTTCCACTAAGACACTTCTGGGAATCCAAAGAGCATACCGCCTTATTTGTATATATTAATGTATTACATGCAGTAGATAATTAAAAATAAAATAATCTGGTCTCTAAAATTTTAGAGATCCAACTACGTAGAGGTTTTTGCACCCCTCAAAACCAGCCCTAGTCCTCATGATGCTTTAAACTCATTAGTTTTTGAGCCATTCCAATTGATGCTCACTGAGGTAGAGGAAATACAACTCTGAATTACATTTCTCCAATTAATATGCAAGTTCAATTTGCTTTGATGCTTTCATGCTAAACTTCAATTTGAACCAATCTTATGCTTTCTCAAGATCCAACTTCAAAATAATAAAATTCTTCTTTCTCTGCCTATGGTTAAGAGAGTGAATAACCTTTAAGATCTTCTTGATATAAAACTACTTTAATGTTGTGATACCATATAAGGCATAATATTCCTTGTTCTGTGAGCTAAGATTTTTTTTTTTTTTTTTAAATTAGTTTATAGCTCACATTACATAAAATAATGTGTATGAGCTGATTCACTTTAATATGATATCATAGGATAGAATAGGGTGATTACATGCAGGAATAAAAGTGGTAAGAATATGGTTTAGCTCCCTGATTTAATTTATTTTTTAAAAAATTAAACTATATATATATATATATATATTTATATTACAAAAAATATATAATTGTGAATTACTATAAAAAAATATATAATTGTGAATTCCATTATTTTATCAAAAATGTTGTGGAGACATTGTCATCTGCCCTTGCATGCGAGCCTAGGAGTAGCGTCACCTTGTGTCTGCTAACCGCGGCTTAAAAGCTAGTGACCGGTAATCCGATGCTACCACCATACTAGCATGTATGTATACTATAGAATTTAGTGAAGTTGATGTGTTAAATACTTCGCCCGGGGAGTACGGTCGAGCCGTATGCGGTGAAAATCTCATGTACGGTTCTATAAAATGGGGTGGGATCGGGATCGACTCGAGTTTTGTGAATTGAAAAAAATATAGCCCACTCCAAAATTGACACCGATGAGAATCGAATTTGAGATCTTGAAAGCAACACATTCTAAAGTCTCAATCCAATATCATCATACAAACTCATGATAAGATTCTGAGTAGAATTTCCTATCGTGCTCAATTGATTTTCGAAATTTTTATTGGATGAAAACCAACATGGTCAAGTGATTATTTGACTATTAGAAATACCAGGGAAATTGTATTTGTAATGAACGTGTCCATATGAGTCGTAGAGGATGCATATAAGTATTCGTAGAGTATGCTCTGAAGGTTACCCTTGTTATAAACCCAATTATTATTACGTGTGGGCAAAAAAAAAAAATGAACTGAACTGAACCAAACCGAAATAAGTTGAATCATTATTAACAATTCTGAAATTGAACTGAAACAGTTTGGTTTGGTTCAAAAGAGTTCGGTAATATAAGCCACCAAAAGCAAATCATAGACTTTTTTTTATCAAGGCAATGAAAATAAAATGCAAACCAGGATTAAGGCCTGAACCTATTTACACAAAAAGAAAGAAAGAAAGGAAGCCTAAGGCTATCCTTTAACAACTAAAATAAAGAGGAGCCTGCCATAAAAGCAAAGGGCTGCAAACAAACCCCTAAAGAATTCTAATCAGACATAGCAGTTATGCAAAATATATGAGTATAAACCATCCTAATCCTCTAATCACAAATATTTGGGATTACTTTTAACTACACCCTTTTTAGAACGAATTTGTATGTGCTCACTACTTGTGATTTTTGGTGAAACTTGTATATTTTCCTGCTTCTTTTGCTTTTTGTTTCTAGCTGCTGATGGGCATGCAAGGCTAGACTCATGCTCCTCAATAGCATAATCCCCTCAAAATTGTTGTAAAATGTCGACACTTCTCTGACCTGCAGAAGAACAAGCAACTGCATCATGCACTGGTGTGTTGACAAGCTCCAAAATAGGAAGTTTGTCTACAGATAGAAAGGTGCGGTAAGTAGTGATAGGTTGAGGCATAGCACCAGGAGTGAGCTATCCAAACTAGAAGAAGCCAGTGTAGCTAATGCCTCGATATCAAAGCCTGACTCTAGACTAGCATTCCCCTTGGAAGCTTCAATGCCAGAATCATTGATAGCTCTCTGCATATCCTGTGATTTGGCATGAAGTTCCTGATCAGCCAACAAGGTCTCTCCAGAAAGATTTTCACAATCAACTTGCAACATAGCAAAGGAATTGTGCACAACCAATTTAGGATTAGAATCTTTATATTGTCTGAAGCAAATCATAGACTTAAATGAAAGGGGCCTTGAACACCATCCAAATTCTATTCAGTGTGGTTAAACCAAAATAATCATCATTGAGCATCAACAAATATTCATATTCACATAACCAATCAGAATTTCTGAATCTATTCCTACTTTTTTTTTTTGAAGCAAATCTATTCCTACTAAAACTTATGTATGGACCAAATTTCAAATGTTTTGATTTAGTATTGACTAAAACTATTTTAACCCTATTTTTTTTTATCAGACACAACAGTTAGACTGTCTTGATCCGCAAAAACTTTTTTTGTGGTACAACAGTTTGTGAAAGAAGACACTAAGTACAAGGTGGACAATAATATGTAATAACAAATTATTGCAATTACTATGTGTATAGACAAAGTCATCTATATTCTTCAAATCACATATTGTATATATACACCGTAGTAAATTAATCCACAAGGAATAAAAAATTACAAGCTTGCTAACTTCCATCAATCAAGACTCTTGATTCTTGAAACAAGATGTTGCACAAGACAACATTGCAAATATGTTGTGTCTGTTTTTTTAGAGAGTGGTGAAGTTTAAATTGAAGCAGCACAGTCTCATAGAGGTGTGAGCTAGCCCTAATCTTTTCATCAATTACAAGGCTATTCATTATATAAGAAATGATGGATTCTTTGTTGACTTTAATAGTATAATGTAAATCCATATAATGAGAACAAGATTATAAATGAAAGAAAGAAAATTATAGAACATCAATGATTGCTAATGATTGAATAAACTCTAACTGAAAAGAATGATAATGATGATTTTGCTGGAGCCTCATTCTGTCCAAACCCTTGGCTGGATTTTGTACAAAATTGAATGAACGAACAACCAAATGCTACAACCAATACTAATTTGTAACATTATCACCACCACAAAATTTTGTAATGATTAAAATGTGTTCTAGACATATAATCCTACTAGACCATTACCACTCCCAGTATTAGAAACCCTGTCACTACTAGAAGGCTTCTAATTCTCAATTCACAGCTGTGGATGTTGTAGGCTGAAGAATCTGAACTTGAATTCATTGATGGTGCTGTGAAGTTGCCAAAGGTGCTATTTTTGCCAAGACTGCACATATTCACAAACCAAAGTTATAAGTAATAATGCACTTTAGATGTCCCAGTTAGGACTGTTCAAATTTAAATAAAAAACGGAGCCATTATACCAGCACCGCAAACAACCAACTGTGACTGACAGTTGACGAACCGAACCAGTGTGGTTCTTTTCAATGCAATTCGGTTTGGTTTAACGGTTCAGTTTTTGGTTATTTTTTCAACAATCCTAATTATCGGTTAATAATATGAAAATGACTTTGGTAAAGTTTCGGTTCACACACACACAAGTTCGGTTCAAATAAGTGCAGTTCAGTTTATTTTCATAAAGGTAGCACGAGACTGCCAGTTTGATTCAAAACCATCAAACCGGTTAACCGAACCTTTATACCTGTTTGGTTAAATATGAACCACTAACAATACGGTTTAATTTTACCGAACTGTTGTACGTTGTAACAGCTTTATTTCCTTTCTAAACCAAACCATGAACGGTCGTACTCCCAGTAGGTAAGTATGTAACTCTATTGGTGAGCTAATAAACACCAAAGGAGTTTTAAGAGTTCTAGGGTTGATCTTGGAAAACTAATATGACAACTAATTTACTAAAATTTGCATATCCAGAAAAAATAATGCACATTGGATAGTGAAAACGAATCAAATAATCAAACTTTCTTTACCTTCCGGGATATACACAAGAACCATGACCTGCAATCATTCAAAAAGTACATAATTAATTATCATAGAAGACATCAATAGAACTTCAAAATATCATACTAAAGTTAGTTCAAACAAGTATTAGGAAACAGTATTTACTTGGATCTGAGGTGGTAATTGTAGCAACTCCCTTGAAGTCACATGAATCAGGAGTCCTCCCCATTTTATTATAGTAACTGTCAAAAGCATAATTTGCATGTGCAATCACATTGTCTGGTTCATAACATGGTTGCCCTTGCAGCAATGCAGAGCATTCCACTTTTCCAGGTCCGCACGCCCAATCTAATGCAGCTTGTATCATCTTTGGGTCTGCACCGTCCTTTGCGATGCAGAAAGTTTGATTGCTGGTATCGTTCGCCAAGACCGCTCCTGATCCTGCCAAGTGTAATATGTAAATTGGGACACCATTTGCATCAAACAATCCCCAGTTTTTCTCCGACAATGGCCCTGATTTTGTATCCTCGTTGTAGAGTTCATAGATGTAAGTACTAACAGCAATTCCCGGATGTTTTGGAGTTCCGGTTTTGTTAAAAACATGCTTGATCAAATTGCTGTTGTAATTATTGGCATTGTCAATTGTTGCGTCGGGCTCATTCGCGGCACCTTTTGAGGGCCATCCTGATTCTGTTACTACTACGGGAATGTTGGTGTAATTAAGAAAAGCCATGGCGAAGTATGCTGCGTCGACCATGGCATCAAAGACATTGGAGTAATGGAGAAGTGTATTAGAATCAACAGCTTCTTTGTTTGGAGGGAGAGGTTTAAAGAGTGCATAATCTAATGGAATCACACCATTTGATTGCATGTAATCATAGTAAGGGTAAATATTGAGCATGAGGTAAGAGTCGGTTGATTGCAAGAAATCAAGGATCGGGATTAAAACCGAATTCAGCGATCGGTTAAAGAAAGCTTGAGAAGGGGGAAACGAATCAAGGATGATTGATGAGGGAAGGGGTGTCGAAACTTTGACTTGGCGATCAAGATTTGATGCAACTAGGGCTGAATGAATGTACTTAATTGCATTAACAAGAACTTTTGCCACATTAGGCAATGTTGTTAAAACCTCAGAACCAACACAAATGGCGGTGATATTGGTAGCTGGATAATGTGCTACCACGTTGCGAGAAACCCAATTGGCAGCCGAAGCATTCGATTGACCAATTGCTAAGATTTGTTCGTTCGGGACAGTTATAACAACTTGAATGCCTGTTTTTGCAAGTGCGACGAGCATAGCTTGGTCTGCATCGTACAATCGAACGTTTTGAATTTTCTGTGCTTTCAGTAGTGCCACAACTTGAGTAGGGTGTGGCATATCTGAGAGACTTGTTCCAATGTTCACTCCAATAAAAGGTGCTGCAACGTACAAACATTAAGATCCATTAACAATAAGATTTTAACAAGTCCTCACAGAATTAACCACTCAAATAAACACAAGGTTCATCTTTGGAAGCATGTGCAACAATACTTTAATATTTGGGGGAAAAAAGTTAAATAAATGGTTAATATGTCCACTAATATGCTAGTGTACACTACATAATTATTAGTACTTAAAAAATGATGCTTTCTGTCTAATATTACAACCAAAACTTTTCAACAACAGAGCAATAACCCCTCAAAAAGAAAGCTTCATTCAAAAATAATTTTGCAATGTTGGGGAAAATGACAATATATAGACTGAATAGAAGGACAAAATAAAAATAAATCAGAATCCTAAAGCAGGACCATGTTCAAGAAAATCAACCATAAAAGCATAATTAATTATTTTTATTATTTATTTTACACACATTGCTTATAATCTTAACATCAACAACAAATAAACAACATTTTAAGAAACAGAAATGCATAATAATCTTCAAACCTTAGTTCTTAACTCTCTACAGTTAACACTTCAACAACACTATAAAAATCTCAAACAACACTTTAACCTAAATGGCTAAATCAAGTTTATGCTACCACCACCACTGTACATATTTTTTTTTGAAATAAAGTTGAAAAATCTCTAATAAATAACAAAGAAACACCAAAACTCCTCTACTTAGAGGGCTAACCCTAAACATGGAAACATGGCTTAACAAGCAGAGCCATATAGCTAAAGCAAATATTGATTTTTTTTTAGTGGTTTCTGAACAATGCTGACCAATGTAAAGAATATAGAACTAAAAGAGCAATGAAAGATTCAAAACACAAGCATATATTCAAAAAGTGAAAAATGAACAAAGCATCTCTTAAAAACAAAGAAAGCATAGTAAGGAAGGAACTAACCATCATCAGCTGCAACAAGAGAAACTGCAAAAAGCAGAAGCAGAAAATGCAAAGCCATTGTTGATAGATTCAGTTCAAATCTACCTAAGAAAAAACTCAATAATGAATGAGAGAGAGAAGAGAGAAAGAGTGTGAGTGTGGAAAATAAAAACCAAAGGAAGTGAAAAAATGAAAAGAGAGGAAAGTGGGGTAAAGCTGTAGGAGAATATTAATGAGAGAGAGAAGGTTATAAGACCAAGACATCAATAGATTTTTGTCATAAAACAAAGATCAAGACAATAATCCCACGTGGAAAGTTTGTCAGATAAATCAAACGGCTAAGATTGAGGAAATATTGTCTACTATGTTTGAATGTGTGTATGGATTGGAGTTTCTTCATTGTAACCAAAGCGTATTAATAGGTCTAGTAGAGAGGTAGCTGAACTCCCAAGAAACAAAACTCAAGGACTAAAATAAAATAAAACAACTTTTTTTCTCCTTTTTCATTTTTAAAATCATAAGAATATTTATTTGAAAAACATTATTTTTTTTTAATCAAGGTATCCGATTCAATATCCGACTAATCTAGAGAAATAGTCTCAATGTTCACTAACAGGAAGCGTATTTAAAGATAGGATAAAAATTTATATGAACTGACTAAATACGATAATTAATAACATCAAGAGGATTTGATCATGGGATTTAAAGAGAAGTAGTTCGTTACTAGTATTTTAGATTTCAATTACTTTTAAAATATAGTATTATTAAAATTTTAATACTATAATGGATAATACTAGTAGAAAGTAACGAATGAACAAGGAGTGAATTCAATGTAATGGACAACACCTGTAGCAAGTAAGGAATGAACCAAGAGTGGATAGCTAGTTTTGTCTTTAAAATTGTTAAGTCGAATAATTTTTATATTTGTCATGTTATAATTTAGTTAAAAGTGTTACGTGAAAAAAGATTATATCAAATTAAATATTTTTTTAAGTGATCAAATTAAATAAATTGATTAACCTGTTTAATGTGTTTAAAATAATTTTATTTTTTTGGACAACTAAAACAACCAAATGTAGTATTTTGGTGTAGTGATTGAATTGACCAATTTTGTGATTGAATGTTGTTTATAAAGGGTAAATATCTTCTCCATTTGGTATAATAAATGGAAGATGCAATTTGGAGATAGATAGACACATAAAGTAGATAGTTGGTCCTACTATTAAGTAAGTTTCACCATCATTAATTACTTTTTAGTTTTTCGAATTTTTTATGTGTTTATATCTCTCCAAATGGATGAAATGAAGAGAATAATAAATAGAGATGATTCGTGTGAAGAACTGAATTGCTTCAGTTTTAGTAGTAGTACAGGTAATTTAGAGGACAAAGATTCTCTGAATAAATGAGTGTAAATTTATACCACTAGAAATATTTTTTATTATTTCGATGATTAGTTTATCTGATTACATTGTTGGAAATGAAGGTGCATGTGAAGGAAGAAGACATTAAACTGTTCTCCTAGCCGTTGGTACTGGTACTTTTTTCAGATGCATTCTTTTGTTTTGTAGCAGTGTATGGATCTATATTTATTACCTGTAATTGTTGCAACTTTGAAGACACCGAAAGGACTCCCTCCTCTCCCAATCCCACTACTCTAGGCACTGCCATCATGCATGCCCCCATCAACGGTCCAATTTATCCCCCCTTAAGGCTTAAGGGGACTGTGCACCTACCTATTGGTCCACTTCCTCTATTGGCCATTTATTATGCCCTACTATACAACATTTAACTTTTCATTCCCTTCACATTTTTTAATTTTAACCTTTTTAATGAGTGTTTAGAGATATTAGAGCATTAGTTAGCATTTTTCATAAAAAAGATTACGAAAATGATAACAAATAATCTTATGATAAAGTTAAGAGAGTAAAAAAACAATCTTTAGAAAAGTGTGTATTTCTCACTTAGATACAGTATTTGATTTATGAAAAATGCTAAAATACACGACACGACTTCTTTGTAGACAAGTTTTTCTTATAAGGTACACATACCTTGTACGTATAAGGGGAAATATATACCCTAAGTTCATCGAGTAGTGAAGACATAATTTTGATTTTTTTTAATAACTGTGTGCATTTGGGTAAACATATCAAGATATTGTATTTGCATTGCATGAATGCAAAGCACAAATTAATAAATTAAGAATTTTAAAAAATAATCAAAATATTGATTGATTTAGATAACCAATCAATTAATAGTTTATTGAATGATACTAGTTGGCAAAATCACATCCCTTTCAATGTTATCAAAAAGTAAAAGACACAAAACTCATTGTGATAAACACCTTGATTACAACCAAAAAATAAAACAACACAACAACATTATCTAATATGCATAGGTTGGAAAGTTGGTCGGGTCAAAGGCTTAACTGGGATAAGAATTAGGAAGAATAAGGAAGTAGAAATCTAAGCAATAAGTCTCTGAAAGTAGACTTCATTTGCATTTCTCATTGCACCAATTCAAATGATTGAAATACATCTTTTTCCACAACCTTAAAGACCTCCAAATCCATGTTTTGCTTAAAGCGAAAATTATCTATTTGTTCTTGATGCTTCACGCAAATGTGTTTTAGCTTTTACGTTAATGAGTCCTCTTCACCTCTGAGACCATCTTGATCATTCAAACGATCCTCCTTTGCAAAATTCACATCACCATAAACAAGTTGATCATGAAAAATGTCCTCATCGTGATCTTCATCTCCCTCATACTCTGGAATACCATCTCTCTTCAAGAGGTACCATTTCTTAGCAACATTTTGAAAGTAACACATCATGGACAAAATACCTCTATAAACACATTTTGTGGGGATGACTCTTTGAGAAACTGCTCAACATCAGTAAAACCGAAACGATTTAAGATTGTACCAATGAAAGAGCAGAACATGAGTTTTTAAGTTGGACATTTCTTCACATAATCATTTTTTTACGATGAAGCAGGGCCAATTAACCTTGGCTTTATTAATCAACAACCACATGATTGATAATTCAGTTTCGTCAACCTTTAAGTAATTTCCAAACCCATGAGCTTTTGAGTTGGACATTTCTTCACATAATGTTTTTCCTTCACAATGTAACAAGGAAGTTAACCTTAATCTTATTAATCAACTACCACATGATTGATAAATCAGTTTCATCAACCCTCGAGTAATTTCCAGGATGCAAGGTTTTGACAATAGTCCAATGCATTAAACAATGTTTTATCTTGATTTTTCTTGCAAATAATTGGTTGTGAGGGATATTTTGACCTTTTTCTTCAATATTGAAGAAAATTATATTATCACGATTGTATCCCTCTCTCATATTAAAGAGATTGACATAAATCTCATATTGCTTTAAGCTAGATTTAGTTTTCCAAATTTTATGTGACATAGAAACGTAGTTATTCACTGTAAAAAAAAGCGTAGTTATTCGGGAAACAGATATATTTAAAACCATTAGTAGTGCTAAAAAGACAAAAACACCTTAATCAAAGATGGATTGAACCCGTGTGTATTTTAACTAATCATAAAGAGTGTGTTAAAAGATGTATTGTTAGCATTACTCTCTACTAAATATATTGGACAAGAGAGCGCATATGTGGCATTGTTACGAGTGTTCCTAAAGAGTTGAGCTACACTAGACGTTTGAATTTTAGGGCACTGGAGTTACATGTTGATTCTCTTGCGGCTGCGATAATTCTTACATCTAATGAGAGTGGTAGTCTTCGTGGTAAATCCCTTGTTGTGAAGATTCCTTATTTATTAAAGATGGATTGAAAGGTCGCGATGTTTCACTTTTATATATAAATAAATTACAACCGTATTTTGGATGTCAGTATCACTTTTGATATATCTTGTCCAACTCAATTTAGTGATTTACTACTAATGTATTAGTAATCACTGTCCTTCGATTAATTTCGATTCTTTTTCTTTTTTTCTGATCCTCGAGAGTGTGCGTAGTGAAAAAAAATCAAGAATTAATATTTTAACAATTTTTTTGAAGAAAAAAAATGTATCTACATTTAATTTGTTAGGCCAAATATCTCCCGCAATCAGTGGCAGATCTCTTCAAGGACCAGCCTTGCAGTGAAAAGGGTACCATAAATTGCTAAAGGTCGAGTGTTCAACACTATCATGTCTTCTTTCTCTTGCTGCTTTCAAACAATTTATACCATTAGGCTGGTTATTAATTATTGTTACTTCTTGAAACCGTTTAATATATATTCCATAGAAGTTTGACACCCCCAACAAATTAACTCAAGATCCGCCACTGCCTGAAGTCTTTTAAATTATATGTTTATAACAGATTAATCCTTTAAGTTTTTTTCTGTTACCAATTGATTCTTTAAGTTATTTTTTGTTACAAACTGGTCATTTAAGTCATAGAATATTTACACTGTCATCCATCTTTTCTTCAACTTCGTTAAAATGTGCTTATAGACCATTTAACATTAAGATGGTAGGTCCAAAAGAGCTTATGAGTTATGACATCAAACATGATCACTTATACACATTTTCTTCTTCTTGTTTTTAAATTTCAAGCCTAATTTTACATATAAATATTTGATCAACATTATTATAAATTAATTAATTGGTCAATTTTATTTTGAATCAAAATCGAATAACACACCTTCGAGCTCTAGTTTTTAGAGTAATGAATTTGTACAAACCAACTTAACATTCAACATCCATATAAACAGTTTTCGATTGAGTTTGATGAAATTAGGATAACTGTACAAATATTTTATGACTTCAAAGACCAACATATAGCAAAAAAGACTAACTTATTATAATCGTGTAATTTAGATGAGCTCAAATTGTATTTGACCAATTTGTTAATTAACTATTTGAGTTCATTAAAAAAATAGGCCAAATACCTCCCTGGGTCCTTTAAGTTTCACGTTTGTAACAGATAGGTCCTTTAAGTTTCTAAGGTTTCAGATAGGTCCTTTAAGTTGTTAAA